>OLRV01002953.1_pt1 | contig 12434 bp, 10 predicted proteins | sample 1672421 | NCBI WGS metagenome assembly OLRV01 (sample SAMEA3136684, study PRJEB25190) | human gut metagenome | biome: human gut; feature: human-associated habitat; material: faeces | place: Austria | collected 2013
AAACTCTGATAAGGCTGATTTCAGTATGCGTATTTTCAATGCAGACGGTTCGGAAGCGATGATGTGTGGTAATGGAAGCCGTTGTGTAGGCAAATATGTATATGAATATGGCTTGACTGATAAAACAGAAATCACTCTGGACACACTGTCGGGAATTAAAATTCTGAAACTTCATGTAGAAGGAAAAACAGTTACAGCAGTCACAGTAGATATGGGCAGTCCATTAGAAACAGGAGAAGTTCATTTTGAGGATAAATATCCTTTCCGATCAACCAGAGTATCAATGGGAAATCCTCATCTGGTTACTTTCGTGGATGATATTACCCAGATTAATTTGCCGGAAATCGGCCCTGAATTGGAGAATCATCATCTTTTCCCCGACAGAACCAATGTAGAGTTTGCACAAATTGTCTGCAAAGATACTATACGGATGAGAGTATGGGAAAGAGGTTCGGGAATTACTCAAGCCTGTGGGACAGGTGCTTGTGCTACCGCAGTAGCAGCCTTCATCAACGAGCTTACAGGAAGAAAAAGCGATATAATAATGGACGGTGGTACAGTCACCATTGAATGGGATGAAATCTCCGGGCATATATTAATGACCGGACCGGCAACCAAAGTTTTCGATGGGGAGATTGAGGATAAGTATTAAAAAAGTATTAAGTATCAGGTATTGAGTATTAGATTTTGCAGAACTTAAAACAATAACAAGATGGCATTAGTAAACGAACATTTTTTGAAGTTACCGGGAAGCTATTTATTCTCGGACATAGCGAAAAAGGTAAATACCTTCAAGATAACACATCCTAAACAGGATATTATCCGGTTGGGTATCGGTGATGTCACCCAACCGCTTCCGAAAGCGTGTATCGAAGCCATGCACAAAGCGGTAGAAGAGCTGGCCAGCAAGGATACATTCCGCGGATATGGTCCTGAACAGGGATATGATTTTCTGATTGAAGCAATTATAAAAAATGACTTTATTCCACGTGGGATTCATTTCTCGGCATCCGAGATATTTGTCAGTGACGGTGCCAAAAGCGATACCGGAAATATAGGCGATATTCTTCGCCATGACAATAGCGTAGGTGTTACAGATCCCATCTATCCGGTTTATATAGACAGCAATGTCATGTGCGGACGCGCCGGAGTGTTGGAAGAAGAGACGGGCAAATGGAGTAATGTTACTTATATGCCTTGCACAAGTGAGAACAACTTTATCCCGGAAATTCCGGACAAACGGATAGATATTGTCTATCTCTGCTATCCGAATAACCCGACTGGCACTACACTGACAAAACCGGAATTGAAGAAATGGGTAGATTACGCTTTGGCAAATGACACGTTACTCCTGTTCGACGCTGCTTATGAGGCATATATTCAGGATGCGGATGTCCCCCACTCTATTTATGAAATCAAGGGAGCCAAGAAGTGCGCCATTGAGTTCCGTAGTTTTTCGAAGACGGCAGGATTCACCGGAGTGCGTTGCGGATACACTGTAGTCCCCAAAGAACTTACCGCCGCAACACTCGAAGGAGACAGAATCCCACTCAACAGACTGTGGAACCGCCGCCAATGTACTAAGTTCAACGGCACTTCCTATATCACTCAACGGGCGGCAGAAGCAGTTTACAGCGCAGAAGGAAAGGAACAGATTAAAGAAACGATTAACTATTATATGACCAATGCAGGAATCATGAAGGAAGGACTGGAAGCTAGCGGATTGAAAGTTTATGGAGGAGTCAACGCTCCCTATTTATGGGTGAAAACCCCGAATGGCCTTTCTTCATGGCGGTTCTTTGAGCAGATGTTGTATGAGGCCAACGTAGTCGGAACTCCCGGTGTAGGTTTTGGCCCCAGCGGCGAAGGCTACGTGCGTTTTGCCCTGACCATGCCGGTGGAAAAGATTGGCGAGGCTGTGAACGCTATCAAGGAAAGCGGAATCCTGTAAATAAACAAAAGCACCGTCGACCCAAGCCGAGTCGACGGTGTTTTTTTTCGTTTTGAACAAATCAGAAATTACTGTGCATTATCCCGCAAGGCTGCACGCATTTCCTTCTGGATGGCCGGGGTCGTTTCGACCTTCTGCATCAGGGCGGCCAGCAGCTCAGGCAGCTGCTTTGCGGGCAGCTGCTCCGCCACAACAGACGCCAAATACTCTGCATGGGTCATAGCCGGTTCAAAGGTACGAGCATACGTTTTGCCACTGCGCACAAAGCCCACTTCACGCAGAACACCCTTTTCCATCAGGCTGTTCAGCATGGAAAAAATGGAGCGCTCCTTCCACTTGCGGTCAACACAGGTGGAGACAACTTCCGTCTGGGCCATGGCGTGGTCAGCCTGCCAGAAAATTTCCATAATCTGTTGTTCGCTTTTTGTCAGATGCACGTTTCTATACCTCTCTCAACAAATATCTATGCTTTAATAGTATAGGTTCGTGAGATAAATGTCAATGGTTTTTGGGAAATTTCTTCAAAAAAGTTTATGTTATATTGTAACGTTTTAACAAGTCTCACACATTTCCTCTGCATTTTTGTAGATTTCCAGTTTTTGGGCCTAGATTCGATGTTTCGCGTACTGTGGCATATGCGTGGCAAGCCGTGCCGCACCATGCCACACTTTTGCCGCATTTCCGTTTTTTTGCTGTAAACCGCTCCAATTCAACTCTACTGGTTAAGTGGTTCAGCACCCTGCCTTCCACTGCTCCTGCAAGTGCTTTAAGGCATGTTTTTCAATGCGGGAAACATTCCGCCGCGCCTATTGTAAACGATTGGCCCTAAGAAATCGCTTCCAACTCACGGAAGCGGAATTTGATGATGATTTGTTTGTTTTCGGTCAGTTCCACACGCTCGATGAGGCTGACCAGAAGCTCCCGGCTGGTGTAGGCAGAATCCAAAAACTGCTGCACCAGCTCTCTTGCTCGGTCTTCTGTGCTGACCGGGCTTTCTTTTTGTGATTCCAGCTCTTTCAGCTTCTCTTCCAGAGAAGTTCTGCCCATCTTTACTCGCTGATAGATGCGCTCGAAGTCCGCTTCGGCAAGAAGTCCGGTCAGCCGATCCATATACATCTTATCCAGGTTGGCAGTCAGACTGTCGATCTTATTCTGAATGGACTGGATTTCTGCTTCATGGTTTTCCGCCTTGCGGGCTTTCTCTACTGCATCGGCAGCAATTGGCTGAAGCTTATTTGGATCAAGATAGGCTTCACAGACTTCTCTTACTTTAGCCAGAACTGCTTCGGTAACGACCTGCTCTTTGATGGAGTGGCAGGAACAGACACCTGCTTTGGTGAAACGCTGGTAGGTTCGACACACGAAAAACAGTCGATCTTCACCGGATACCGGCGGACGATTTAGCACCGCCATTGGATAACCGCACTCATGGCAGAAAATCAAGCCTTTTAATAAGAAGTCATAGGTTCTGCTTCGGGTGTGCTTGCGGCTGTTGACCAGCATCCGCACCTTCTGAAAGGTTTCTTTGTCAATCAGCGGTTCGTGGGTGTTTTCAACTACAACCCAGTTTTCCCGATCTTGTTTCAGACATTTCTTGGACTTGTAGCTGATTTTCACCGTTCGTCCTTGAACCATATTGCCCAGGTAGGTTTCGTTCTGCAGCATTTCAGAAATGCGTTCGCTGGACCAAAGTCCGGCATAAGGACCTTTGCGTCCCATATTCCAGCCACAGTAAGTTGCAGGCGTCGGAACACCTTCTTCGTTGAGAGTCGTCGCAATCTTTCGGCAGCTCATACCATCCAATGCCATGGCGAAGATTCTGCGCACCACAGGAGCCACTTTCTCGTCGATGACAATTTTGTTTTTCTCCGTCGGATGCATCTTATAGCCATATATGGGCTTGCCGCCAATGAACTGCCCTTTCCGCTGTTTATCCCGCTTGACGGATTTGATCTTCTTGGAAATGTCTTTGGCATACATATCGTTCATAATGGCACGGAACGGGGTAATGTCATTGGCGGTGGATTCTACACCGGTGTCAATACCGTCCAACAACGAAATGTAGCGCACTCTCTTTTCGGGGAAGTATCTCTCCATATAATGACCGGTCATGATATAGTCACGGCCCAGACGGGATAGGTCTTTGGTGATAACCATGTTGACCTTCTTGGCTTCGATATCCTCAATCATGCGCTGAAAGTCAGGGCGGTCAAAACTGGTACCGCTCCAACCATCATCGACATAGGTATCGTAAACGGAAAGGCGATGCTGCTGAACAAATTCATTGAGCAGGGATTTCTGGTTGGTTACACTTTGGGATGGTCCTTCGGTCTCATCCTCCTTTGATAAACGGATGTACAATGCGACATGGTAATCCATAGGGTTGCTTATTTCTAAGTACATAGTTTCCTCCTTGAAATAAGCGACCACTCATCGCAAACATTGTACAACGGGTTCCTCAGATGTCGCAAGGATGCGGACAAGATAAAGCCGAAAAGACTCCTCCAGCAACTCAGCGAGGCTCTTTTCGGCTTCGGTATATATGCAGTGCACAACAGGCAAGGTTTGTTTCATACGTTCTACCTCCTTTGTTCATCGTATGTAAAGGGGCAAATTTTCTTGCCTGTCCATGTTGTGAAATTGATCCATTCCGTGACAGGAATGGAATTGTCTATGGGAAACTCGAAATTGTCCTTGGATTCCATGTATGATTCCTCTTTCTTTCGTTATTTGAAATATGATTTGATTCCACAAGCATAGCGGCCACCAGCCAAAGCCGGTGACCGCCATAATCTGAAATCAAAGTTTATATCCTATTCGACACTACTTCCCGGATATAAGGGCGAACCCCCGGTCCGGCTGCTGGAAACAGCTCCCACTTCCTGTACCACATTGTAGGCAGTACCGCCGACGCCTTGAGAGCATCGCCACGGTGCGTATCATGATTGCTGACCTTTCGCTTGAGGTATGTGTTCCACGCCACCTCTCCCGGACCGTTAAGCGCTCCGCTGCCGATAAGGCGGCATCATGGCGTCTGAACAGCCTGGACGCACCTGCCGACGCTCCTTGGGTTGCGGCAAGGTCAGTTGTATGTAGCCGGTGATTCGGATATTCGGTTGCCAAGGTACATAAGGGGAAAGAGGGCTTTTTGTCCCTCTATACTATAAAGATGCAGGTTAGCCTTATTTTGTTGATGAGAAAATCAAAAATAGCAAAATGCACAAATATAGCCGCGGTATTTACGCACTTTTGCCAACTTGTGTCTGCGTTCTTCATAAAAAATCAGCCATACACTGTAGTGTATGACTGACGTATAATTATTTTAGGAAGTTTACCAATCGTCTCAGCAGCTTAGCGCTTCGGTCTGCATTCGGATAAGCCTTCTCTCATAAACCGCAGCCGCTATGCACCAGCGGAGGAACTTTTTCGTTTCTCCTTTTTTCATTACGCTACTGTCCTTTCCTCACACTGTCCTGTTTTCATTTGACGGCTTCGGGTACTTGATCAGGTCATACATCTTGCCATAGGCGCCAAGATTGTGCGTTCCTGCTAGTTCCATGCCCAGATGGACGTATTTTTCGCACTTAGATTTGGCATCCGTTTCCAGAATCACCGGCACGCCCAGCCGATTGCCCTCGGCAAAGGCAATGTCCAGCACCTTTCGCATATTGACAGCCCCTTTTGTCTTATTTTTGCCCGTAATAAGCGTTTTTTTCATGCTTACGCAGATAGTGCTTGTCCAGCAATGGCTGTTGGATCTGCCGCAAAGACGGGTTTAGCCGCAAGCTGTGATCATTCATGAATGCCGTCAATCCAGCAAAACAGCTACAGCCGTTCTTTCGATTTCCAGAGCCTGACGGTAGCGTGCCAGGAATGCCGCAAAGCCCTCAATTTCCTGCTGCTCCGCCATAACCGTGTGGGCTTCCGCCTCCGAAAACACCTTGTCTTCCAGAAAATCCTCCAGAGTCTCCCCAGACCGGTGCCACAGCAGATATCCGCACAGCAGCGCCATGCCATAGGGTCCTCCCTCTCCCGCTGTTTCCATAACAGCCACAGGCGTCCCGGTGGCCGCGGACAGGATCCGCTGTCCCACCTCCGGCGTCTTGAAGAATCCGCCGTGGGCATAGAGCTTGGTCAGCTCCACTTTTTCCTGCTGCGTCAGAATATCCAGCCCGATTTTCAGGGTGGCAAGGGCAGACAGGAGGTGCGTCCGCATAAAGTTTCCCAAGTTCAATCGGCTGTCCGGACTGCGGGCCACCAGCGGGCGTCCCTGATTCAGGCCCAAAACAGGCTCTCCGGAATAGAAATTGCAGCTGACCAGCCCGCCGCCATCCGGGCTGCCCTCCAGTGCCTTTCGGAACAGCAGGGTATACAGCCTTCCCGGCTCCTGGGGCGCACCAATCGCCTCCGCAAATTCCTCAAACAGAGAAACCCACGCGTTGATGTCCGAAGTGCAGTTGTTGCAGTGTACCATGGCGACGGGAATCCCCGCGGGCGTTGTCACCATGTCAATTTCACGGTGTACCGCCATTTTACAGTCCGTAACCAGCATTGCGAAATCTGAAGTTCCGGCGGATACGTTGCCGGTTCCCAACCGGACAGCATTGGTAGCTGTCATACCGGTTCCCGCGTCTCCCTCACAGGGTGCCAACGGGATTCCCGGCTGCAAATCTCCGGAAGGATCCAGCAGTGCGGCCCCCTCCGGAGTCAAAATTCCCGCTGGGGTTCCCGCAGGAACCGGTTGGGGAAGAATTTGCTCCAATGTCCAGGAATAGCCCATTCCCGCCGCCAGCGCGTCAAATTTGTGGACCATCTCTTTGTCGTAGGCACAGCTGCCCCGGCCAATGGGGAACATGCCGGAGGCCTCGCCCACGCCCATGCGCTTCTCTCCTGTCAGCTTCCAGTGCAGGAAACCCGCCAGCGTCGTAAGAAACGAAATCTCCTTTACGTGTGGTTCCCCGTTCAGCATGGCTTGATACAGATGGGCAATACTCCAGCGCTGGGGAATATTGAATCCAAACAGGGCGGTCAGCTCTTCCGCAGCCTGTTCCGTCATGGTATTTCGCCAGGTTCGGAACTGCGCCAGCTGGTTTCCTTGTGCGTCAAAGGGCAGATAGCCGTGCATCATACCGGAAACGCCAATGGCCCCCACCTGCCGGATGGTCTGGCCGAAGCGCTGCTGAACCTGCCGCTTCAAGTCCGCGTAACAGGTCCGGAGTCCCTGATAGACCTGGTCCATGGCATAGGTCCAGACCCCATCGACCAGCTGGTTTTCCCAGGCAAAGCTGCTGGAAACCAGCGGCCGGAAATTCCTGTCCACCAGCACTGCCTTGATTCTGGTCGAACCCAGTTCAATGCCGAGGACCGTATCCTTCAGCTCCATATGTTCCCCCTTTTCAGCGCAGCTTCCAGGCGATGTCCTGCAGCACCAGCTGCTGTTCCAGCTTCTCTTGGGTGGTGTCCTTGTCGATATGGACATACTCGATACCCATAATCGCGGCCCAATCCCGCATCTGCTCGGCAGTTACGTCATAGCTCAGAACCGTATGGTGGGCACCGCCTGCGGTGATCCAGCATTCCACACCCGTAAGCAGATCCGGCATGGCCCGCCACATAACCCGGGCCACAGGCAGATTTGGCATGTCCATAATCGGATCCACCGCCTCGATATCCTGAACGATCAGCCGGAACCGGCCACCCATATCGATCAGACTCGCCACAATGCCTTTCCCCGCCTTGCCGTTGAATACCAGCCGGGCAGGATCCTTTCGGTTCATGCCAATGCCCAGAGGATGTGTTTCGATCCGGGGCCTTCCCTGGGCCACGCTGGGGCAGACCTCCAGCATATGTGCACCCAGCGAATACTCTCTGCCCGGCTCCAGATGATAGGTGTAGTCCTCCATAAAAGCGGAAGCGCCGTTTTCGTCTTTGCCCATGGCTTTCATGACCGCCAGCAGCGCCGACACTTTCCAATCGCCCTCGCCGCCGAAACCGTAGCCCTGCGCCATCAGATCCTGGGCCGCCAGACCAGGCAGCTGCTCCAGGCCGTACAGATCCTGGAAGGTATCCGCGAAGGCCCGGCAGCCCTCCCGGTCCAGCATCCGCTTGATGGCGATTTCCTCCCGGGCCTGATAGGCAACGGCCTCCCTGTTTTCCGTGGCAAGATCGTATTTTTCCAGATACGCCGCCATTTGGGCCTTGACCTCTTCTTCCGTAACCGTGGCCATTTCCGCCACCAGATCGCCTACCGCCCAGGTATTGACCTGCCAGCCGAATTTCAGCTGGGCCTCGATTTTATCGCCCTCGGTCACGGCAACATCCCGCATATTGTCTCCAAAGCGCATGACCTTCATGTTCCTGGACACGGCAACGCCAATCGCCGTTCGCATCCAGCGGCCCAACCGCTCCGCCGCGGTAGGGTTTTGCCAATAGCCCGCAATGATTTTCCGCGGCAGGCGCAGCCTTGCCCCCGCAAAACCATGCTCCCGGTCTCCATGCGCCGCCTGATTCAGGTTCATGAAATCCATATCGATCTCGTCATTGGGGATATCCCGGTTATATTGCGTCACAAAATGGCAGTAGGGCTTCCGCAAAACCTCCAGACCGTTGATCCACATCTTGCTGGGCGAAAAAGTGTGGCACCAGGTAACCAGGCCGCAGCATTTCTCCTGATAATTGGCCTCCCGCACAACTGCGGAAATCTCTTCAGCGGATTTGGCGGTTCCCTTGTATACCAGAGGATATGGCAGCCTTTCCGTCAGATAAGCCGCCATCTCCCTTGCCCGGGCGTCCACCGTTTCCAGCACTTCCGGCCCATAAAGGGTCTGGCTGCCAACGATAAACCAGAATTCGTAGTTTTTCATAAATGCCTCCCTAAGAAAATCTCCCTTTGGCATCCGCAAACCCGGAAACATCCTGTTTGCTCCGATGTCTGCAAATGTCAAAGGGAGATTGTTAATCATTCACTGCTTTTTCAAAGAATGTATCGGTGTGCGCTTTGCGCCATTAAGGAATCAATCCCAAGTTGGTAGAAACCTGCGTGACCTGCATCATGGTATACAGCATCGCTATGGTAAAGCTCCCCAGGTAAATGCTCCCGGTTTCCTTGAAATACCGTCTGGTAATCAGGGTTGCCACAGGTACCTGTACCAGGAACGGGAACAAATTGTGGGTTCGCATAGCGTTGAAAACAAAGGTTCCGGTCTGAGCATAGACGATGTACTGGATAGAAATCAGGATCGCCAAACCCAGGAAATTTGCCAGACAACTCAATGTCGTGACCGCCCACTCCGGCATCCCCTTGATTCGGTTGCCACCCTCAACGACCAGAGAGTTGACCAGATAGAAGACCGCAAACGCAGGGAGGTAGGCCAGCCAATACATTACCTTATTGGCATTGAAAGTGCGCATAGCAATGAGCCAGAAACGGAAGTCTGTAACAAAGAAGAAGTCTGCAATAAAGACAAAGGCGTAGGCAGTCAGGAACGTCATAAAGGCCAGCAACAGACTTTTAAAGAAATTGGGTGCGCTGGTTTTGTAACCCCAGCCTTCGGTAGACATTCCGTACTTCCGGCTGAACAGAAAATAGGACAGCAGAAATACGGCCAGGATACAGGCAGATGCAACCAGTGCCCAGGCGGCAATCTCCGTTGTTGCACCTTCGCCAAACCACTTTGTAACTGTCATAGGTGCAAAGGACTGCTTGCCAACCCAGTAGTGCATAACCGGCATCGCAAGTGCCGCCGGAAGCAGCATATTCAGCACGTAACCTACCCAATAGACCCAGCGCTTTTTCGGTGTATCCAGTGCGGGGGCCTCCGGAAGGACTTTATTTCCTCGTTTCAGTGTAGAGAAGAAGGGAACCGCATCCATAATCCAGGAAGCGAACTGGAACAGGAACAACAGAATACCAGCAAGCCCAAGGCCATTGAGCAGCTGCTTGCCGAGCCAAACCTGATTACTGGGGTCAATGTAGCTGTAACCATCCGGCACACCCAAGCAGGTGTAGAAGAATTCCGTTACATCACGAGAAGTATTGGTAGAGAATGTATTCTGCGGATGAATCTCAGGGTTCTGATAGTAAACGCGGTAGCACTCCTTACCGTTAATCTCCCCCTGATAATACTTGCCCTCCTGAACAGGACCCTCCGCTGTAGGGTCTACCTGGTGGATAAAGTCCAGTGCCGCCTTGCTTTCCAGAATATGGGCAGGATCATTGCCCGCATCGGGCTGACGGAAGAAATATTCGTCGTATTTGCCAGCAATGACGCCCCAATCAGAATCCGCGTAAACTGGTTCTTCAATCCCCTCAAAAGTATAGGGGACATACTCCGGGTCATAACCAATTTCCAGACATGCCTTGATTTTGTTGACCCCCAGGCCTCTGGCTTCCTGCTCCACATAGTACTTTAGCGTTGTCGTGGTGATGGCAGCGCCCATGGAATGGCCGCAGATTCCAATTTTGTCCATGTCAACGCAATCCAGATTGTTGCAGGCGTATTCCAGCAGATAGCGCATATTGGCAAAGTTCATAGATGGGTCGACGAAGCCTCTTGGCGTAGAACTGCCATGCCCAAAAGCGTCTCCGGAGATTACGATAAAGCCACGGCGCGCTAATTCCACCATATTCATGTCCTGCATTTGCAGGTTGTGCTGGCTGCCATGCTGTACAATTACCAGAGGCAGCTTATGATCTGCGCTGGCCTGCTCGGGAATGTACATCTGCGCATACAGCTCCGCACCATCAGCAACCACCAGATTCACTTTGTGAATTTTTACTTTCCCGCCATCACTTTGCACCAAATTGGATCCAATCATACTCACGAGGATCATAGCGACCGCGATGATCAGCCAAAATCGCTTGGGCAGCTTACTCTCTTTCATGTTGTTATCTCCTTTAGTTCTTTCTGTCTGTGATACGGCGTTTCTATCTGTGATACGGCGTCGCGATCACCGTACAACATACATGGACACTGATTATTTCGCCCTGTCTTTCTTTTTGTCTCACATTGGCGTTTTTCATAAATATAGCTTGTCTTTTTCTTTCTTTTGTGTTAATATTACCCCACTACTTCATGATTTGAAAGTCTTTCTTTTTTCTGTTATAGACATTTATTGACTTATTAAGGAGATTTGTCTAATGTTAGCAAGATTTGAGAAACGAGCGTATGCAGGCAATGAGCACGTTTGGGTAGGCAAATACAGGAACTTACACAACATCTCACATTGGCACATGGAACATGAATTAATAGCATGCCGTGAGGGAAGCGCTCAGGTTATGCTGGATGATACCATGTTCAACATTACCCAGCAGCAATGTATCTTCTGTCATAGTGGCCGCGTTCATTACATCAGCGCAAGCCCGGACAGTCTTCTACTCGTCTGCCTGTTCAATGAGAAGATGTATGATCCCATTACCTCCCCCTTCGCATTAGAAAACCCAGTGTTTGAGGACCGGTATGGCATTCTTCCAAAGCTGTCTGAAATAAGACATGAACTCCAGAATCAGCCTATCTTCTTCGAATGCCGTACAGAAGCCATGATAGGAGAAATTTTAGTTGACGTCTTTCGAGGAGAACCATTAAGGAAAGCTCAGTGGCAATTCAGTGACGTAATCACCCGCTATAAGCAATTGCTGAACTATATTGATCTGGAATATGAACACATCACATATCAGAATGCCGTACAATTTATGAATATGTCTGATGCTTATTTCTCCCGCTATTTCAAGCGGCAGGCTGGCATGACCTTTTCACAATACCTAAATGTAGTACGCATTGAAAAGGCTGTACAGCTGCTTGACAGTGCCCCGACTATGAAAATTACAGATGTCATGCTGCGCTGTGGATTTAATACAATTCGCAGTTTCAACCGTGTCTTTAGAGCAGTCACTGGCTTTACCCCCACTACGCTACCCCCCGGCTATGTACTAAATACTCGCTCCGTACCCACCATTCAAGGCAGTTTTGACCCCACATTGTCTGATGCGGAATTGCTGAATGAATAACGAAAATGAAGGGGCTGTCTCAAAACGATTTTTCAAAATCCCTGCCCCTGATATTTCTCCCGCACACAGACAAGTCCAACGAAAATGTAGGGTTTCTTTTCCTTGTCCATGCGGTCTTGCAGGGAAGCCCCGCCCCGCTTGATAGCGATACCAAATTGCAGAAGACGCTTCAGGGTGGAGTTGTGCAGCATTCCGCAGGCAATGGGCCACATCGTCTTGAGGTCCATCTTCTCCTTCGGCAGCTTATAGGCGATATAGCCCTCGCCCCGCTCGCCGGTAGTGTGCAGAAAGCCGCCCCGCAGCACCCCGCGCACATAAGCGCAGATATAGTTTGCAGTGGCTTCTTTCCCGGAAAAGGCAGCGGCCATTCCCGTTTCCTCTCCGTAGTCATAATAGCCGAAAGCGTGGCCGATATCATGGATGGATTTCTCGTCCAATGTTGTAACTTTCATTGTATTTCACTTTCCTGATTCTGCT
>OLRV01002961.1_pt1 | contig 12417 bp, 6 predicted proteins | sample 1672421 | NCBI WGS metagenome assembly OLRV01 (sample SAMEA3136684, study PRJEB25190) | human gut metagenome | biome: human gut; feature: human-associated habitat; material: faeces | place: Austria | collected 2013
GGAAGTATTTTTCGCCACTTTGGTGTCCAAAGCCCAAAGTAGCATAAATTCAAGCGCATTGCTCAAGGCCTTGCAAGCATTGGCTTGGGGCGATTCGCAAGCAGCTTAAAAGTTGTAAACTACTGTAATCAATTATAATCTATCCCTGTATATGATATATATATATCATGTAAGATGGTTACTCATTATTTTTGATGCATCCTTTATACTCTTTATATTTCTCCTCCAGTTGGCTTTGATCTATATTGCTCCAGGATGGCCATGTACGAACAAAATCGATCTTTAAGTTATGAATAAAATAATCTACGGTTAATTCCGATAATTCTTCTTTTACTCTTTTGATTCTTTTCTTTATCTTTTTATTATCATTGAATGGACAGTCTTCGATAGGGCACTCTGGAACTTCTGTTGGCTTTTTATAGGAGGAATTATTTTTTTCATCGACACTGATGTACGTATTATTATTTTCATTGATATCATATATGCCATTGACCTTATCCATGGGGATAATATAAGCAGATATCTTATCAGAATTCAAATCTACTTCTTTGGATAAGAATCCCTTGTCGAATAATGAATGACATGTGTCCCGTAACAATTCTTCTATATGCTGCAACCCAAAATAATGCGTTAATGTATCTGGCAATGTCATATCAGCAAATTTTGCTTTATCATACTCTTGGAACTGCAGGATGACTTGCATGATAAACAGTTCCCAATTCGTAAGATGCGATTCGCTCTCGTAAGTGCATCGGAACATATAGTATGGTGTACAGATAGATACCTCATGGTCGATTTCTTCACTCATCTGAATCACCTCTATCACCAATCAATTCAACAGGCAGTATGACTGTCCCGCTTTTCCGTATGACATCAATGATTTCCCTGTATATATGACGATTTGTTATGCGACTAGCGTCATTTGGCTGTCCACCAAGTGGGGGGATTGCAATGGACTGCTTCTCACAGAACTTCGTTGATCCGACTACAATCAATAATTTCCTTGCCCTGGAAAAAGCAACATTGATACGTTCATATGCCTTGAAAAAACTATTATGTAATGGTATCCGTTTTTCTTCGACTGACCTGACCATGCTTACGATGATGATGTCTCGTTCTTGTCCTTGGAATTTATCGACTGTATTGACATCAATCTTATCTAATGCCTTGAGGTTTTTTTTCATAGTAGAAATGGTGTTTCTCAACTTATCATTCTGACTTGCATAGAAACTGATGATTCCTACAGACGGTTTATCCTGACTGTTTGAGCTGCTCAAACAAGCATCTATCTTTTGAACTAAGCTCTTGATGATACGGATTTCATATGTATTATATGAAGAGGTTCCCTGATGTTCTTCATAAATACGCTCGTTTTCCCTGGCAGGGACAGACGAATCAATCCAATAAGCATGATGATCCGGACTGATGATACATTTGCCAGTAGTCATGGAATCAATCGTAATCGTATGAGATTTCATCTTATCCGATTCTTGGTCGGATAAGCCGTTTTCCAGCAGCGTGTTATTATTGCAGTCAACATAGAACTTTGAGATGGCCATGTTTGCAATCTCATTATGCATTCTATACTGTTTGGTCAGCATGCACTTTATATCATCTGGCGCTTTATCATACAACTTCTTGAAGATGGTATTGGTGATGAGTTCCTTGAATACATAGATTTGTTTAAGCTCATCAGGACTCAGGTCCTTCTGTTTCTTATCTTCATTGAATACTGGTGGAAGTTGGCGATGGTCACCAATCAGTACGACTTTATCGCCTTTCAATATACAGCCAATGATTTCTGGTAAGGTAGCTTTACTTACCTCATCAATGAGCACATAGTCAAATGTCATGTTCCGCAAGGATTCATCCATTTGCTGTAAAAGCTTGTCTGAATTCGCATTGCATGTGATACCAAAGACATTCGTATTCTTTATAACATGATCATGTAAGTATTGATTAGGGATACTCTTGAATGCTTTGATATCGTCATTCACATCGAATTTGTTCTTCCTATACGCTGTAAGGATATTGTGGATTATCTCTGTTTTTTGAGATACTTGTTCTACCTTCTTCTTGTCATCCGGAGATAATCTGTTTTTGAGCTTATTGGATAAATAAGATTTGTAACCTTTCAGTAAATCGCTGAAATGCTCACTGTTATTTATACGATATGCTATCTCTTTAATTGAAAGATTCGTTTTCCCGGTAAACAGGTTACTGATCTCATCTGGATTGCAATGATTTATTTCTAGGGAAGAAACAATATCATGATATCTTTTATATATAGATTCATTATTCGTTAATGTTATGTTGATTGCTTCAGTAATTGCTTTTGGCATCTTGGAATATGCTTCTGGAATTGCTTCAGATGCTTTCAAATATTTTTTTACAAATTTATTTCCTTCTTCTTCCCTTGCGGCTAAATGGTTCTCTATATTTGTCACGATATTGGACAAAATCCTATCGACATGATATGGGTTATCGATATCTCTTGTCAACCGTACAATACGCATATCTGGGTTATCGTATAGCTTTTCCAATGCGTTATCAATTGCATCGTTAGACTGTGAAGAGACTAAAACGGTCTTCCCGTTTTTGGTCAATTGATAAACCGCTTCTGCTATGACCGAAGTCTTTCCTGTGCCTGGCGGACCGAGTATGAATGATACGTCTTTTGTTTCTAAGATTAATTTTACGGCTTGTTTTTGTTCTTCATTCAGATAGCGATTATGGAATCTTATTTCATCATTTGAATATGAATCCATACGTGATTCATGTTCGATATCATAAAGCCAAAGCAAGGTGTGTATCGCATGAAGATCACTGCATTCTTTTAAGTTCTTTATATTTGCCTTTAGACGTTTCAGCATGACTTCTGTCCCTATGTCATTCTGAAAAAATAGATATTCCTCCCCTTTTTCAAAATCATCATAATAGCTGTAGACTCTCTCTTTTTTTCTTTTGAATTTTGCCTTATTACCCCTTACATGGTCTGTAAATTCCAGTTCTAATTGTTGGTCGTATTCATCGTACTCATACTCATCTCTTAGTGTATAGCTACTCTTGGTATCGAGATCCTTCCACCATGTTTTTCCTTTTGAAGATAATTCGACTGTATTAGGCGTTATCTTTTCTATCTTCACTCTTCTTCTTGTTTTTAAGGTTTTTGCTAATAATATAGATTCTTGCCATTTTATATAATCATCCCATAAGGATAATTTTTCCATCGCATAATCCATCAAAGTTGCATTTGACGCGATATTCTCTTGTATAGTTTCGATTATATCATTCCTATTTTTTAATAGGAATGATTCTGGCAGATTCTTCAACGAAAAATGAATGGATATTTCCCATTTCCTTTTTTGCGTGAATACATCATAGAATACATCTGTTATGATGATATATTTATCGAGAAGCAAACACTTATATATAGTACAGTCTTGATTCCTATTATCAGGTGATATAGAGGAACGTAGCAGAAATGTATTTTCCGTTATAGGTAATATATACCACTCGGTGTTAGTAGAATCTATTGTTCCTTTATACCTGAAATATAGGACGCCATTTTCCGGGGCCATCTCGATAGAACCCCTCTGAAATATCGGGGACTTATATTTAACCGGGATATCAGGATATACAACGTTTTCAACCAAAGAGGTCCTAGTTGGGATTTTGCATAATAATTGATAGTATTTCATAAGCATCACATAAGTGTCATTTGATCTGTAACACGACAATCGTCTATAAACTTATTTATCTCTTCAACGGAATTGAGCTTCTTTGCTCCTTTTGATAGGAGCAGCTTATTCCCTCTGGAATGCTCATATTGCTGGTAATGTTCTTCTGTATACGAGAAGCAGCCCAAAGGCTTACCTAACTTGATTGTCCCGTTGACCGCATGCATTGTCCCGCCTTTCTCGCCCGTCTCGACTACGATGGTCCCGTCAGCCAGACCACATTGCAAGCGGTCTCGGTTGACGAAATTGTATCGATTCACTGGAGAGAATTCATGATACTCACTGATAAGACAGCCATTATTCTCCAAGATATCGTTTGCCAGTTTCGTATTGGTTTTCGGATAAATCTTATCCTTATTGATTGGCGTTGGCAATATGGCAATCGTGATGCCTTTGCTCTCTAAACAGCCGATATGACCGGAAGAATCGCATCCTTCTGCTAAGCCACTTATCACGGTACATCCCTGGTCGACTACGCGTTTAGCATAATGCTTGCCGACTTCGTAGCCATACCTCGAAACCTCTCGCGTCCCGATGATGGCAATGCCCATTCGAGCGAGTGATTCTATGTTTCCTTTTGCATAGAAAATGACGGGAGGAGTGATACCTGAACGTCCTCTTTGCATACTCTTGAAATTCTCAGGATAAATCCTATCGTAGTATGTGATTTCACTTATACCGTGTTTGATATTGAATTCATGGATACGCTGTGCGGTCTCAAAAAGTTTGCCAAGCTCATCCATGCTGATGACATTCTTTGATCTGGCAGCTAAGTTCTCCCTATATACATCATATAAGGAAGATAAGCCATCTATGTCTTTCAAGCATGATGAAGAGATTTTCTTCAATATGGTATTAGGACCGACTCCTTTTATCCCTAACAGCGTATTATATATCAGGCTGGATTCCATTCTATCATCCCTTTATCTCGTATATCTATCTCGTATGATCCGAGCATTCTTCGTGACTTCATCCATATTGGCAAGCATATCTTTTACAGTGCTAAAGGTAAATGAGGCTCTCTCCGTTTGTACGTTTCCTCCCCAATTCGCTAATACGGATGTCATATATAGTTCATTGGCAGGAATGATATCTTTTTCCCTGTCTCCGACTGCGATGATGCATGGGTCATATATCTGCAGAATCTTCTTGGCAATACAATAAGGCTCGATATCCGGTTTGCCACGGATATAGTCACCAGCAGCTACGACGTGCGATGAATCGATACCCAGTTTTCTGGCTAGGACCTCTGCATACTTACGGGCAGATGAAGTGACTAAGCAGATATGCCCACCATAATCTCTTCGTATCAAGGCAAATAACTCCTCTATCCCATCGTACGGTTCCAGTTCAGCAGCCATCTTGATTGCGGTATCCCAATCTTTTGGACGATATGGCTCGATGGCAGATGTGTCGAATAATGTTTGATCGATATCAAATATGAACCCGCATTCCAAGTTTTCTTCTTGGACAGTTTTTCCTATCACCAATCCAACGACTCGTTGAGCACCTGCTTGTTTCAAGAGATAGCTTGCCGTATTGATGCTATTACCACTCGTCGTTAAGTCATCTAGGACCAGTACATCTTTGCCACGTACATTCTCAGGATTATGCACTTCTAGTGTTTGCAATAATATCGAAGGATCCCTTTTCCCGCTCTGTTGATGCTGCGCCGGCATATCGGTATGGCGATATAGACACCTGGATGCATCTGTTATATTGCTCTTGGGGAGTTTTTCTAGGATCATGCTCGCTAACTGGTGCGATGCCGAGTTATAATTGTTCTCGACTTTTGAAGATGGGACTACTGCTATTGCAAAGTCCTTCCCTAAATTTGGAACAATCATATCGCATGCTAAGGATATTGCTACATCTTCTTTCTTTTTGAAAGATAAAACAAAATCCATGCTTCTTTTGTCCGTGTTTTCCGGATCTCTGTTGTAAGGGATATATTCACATAAATAGACGATATCACCATCTTGTATGGATGGCATATCCTTGAATATCGTTATCTTACTTTCCATATCATGTTATTTCTTTCCATGCTTCGTGTTGATTATACATTGCATTATATTCAATAACCGAATATCTGCTTTATCTCATCTAACGTCAAGCAATCTATATGCGCTAAGTGATTGCGGACATTGTGCCCCATCCGCAGCTTTTGCTGGTCTATCTGATTGCCTCCCATATCTAATCCATGGTCCTTGGATAAGTGACATAAGAGTCCATACTCTACGTCATGATAGTCTGTGATACATTCGCCAAGAGAATTCTCGTGTGGCAATAATCTTTCGATACCCTGACGATACTTTTCAAGTAACTCCTGTCGGATTTTCTCGATGTATGGGAATAACAACTTTACCTGTGTCATCCAGATTGCTGATTGCACAACATTCTCTTCAGGTGGTGCAGGAAAAGGTCGACCATCGCTATACATCCCTGCCGTGGACAATTCTTTCAATACATGCCATGGATTTTCCATGAAACGGCTTCCCTGACTCAGGCATGCAGCTCCCAGTTCCACATCATGATCTGTAACGGCAATGACCAGCTCTCCAAGATAAGCTCGCAGATATGGAGGTACGGCTTGATTAGCTGCTGCCATCATCGTAAATATGAAATCATCGTACGTGGTAAGGAAGTCCTCATACGTAAGTAGACATATCCCACTCGTAGGAGGGATATCTAGTCTTTCTGATGCCATGATGCAGCACGTGCAGCCAATACTTCCTTTCAGGCAGGCCGTATATTCTTTGAGAAATGGTATCCAGTCGTCAAGCTGCTCTTTGGTAGCATCCGTAATCAATAGGCAATTGAGATGCTGCGTACTTTCCAGTGCATGTTCTGCCAGGAAGCGAGCATAGCCACGTCCTGGCCGGAACTTATTACGGAGTTCTGGTTTACAGAATTCCTTCAAGAAATATTTGCCTAGGCTATCTTCCTCATTACCGATTTCCCTAGCCGGAATCAGCCACTTGTCCCTTTTCCCGTCCATGGAATCCAGATTAGCTTTCAATATCCTATAAAAAGTATCCCGCCAAGGCATGGTTGCTGGATACTGGAGGATGACATGCTTACCATCCAGGATGTTTTGTGTGACTTCTTGACACAAGCGACTGGCATTAGGGATATTATGCCACCAGAGATCATCAAGGTTAGTCATTGCTGTCTCCCTCCGTGACCTCTAAGAGTTTATCCTCGACTTCTGCCTGTGTTCCCATCAACTGAAAGAAGGTATACCGGCTGAAAAGATACCGATGTTGATTTTTCTTACGGAAGACATTCAATTCGCAGAGTTCTTCCATCAAAGCTTCTATTTGTTCTGCATTGAATCCCTGGAAGTCCATTATGCTGAAATCATTTATTTGTGCCAGGATATCTTCCGGAGTATAGCCGTTGTGAGAGCTTCTCATATAGTAGAGATAGGCCATCAAGAGCGCGATTATGTAGTAATAACGGTCATTGCCAAGTCGCAGCGTAATCTCAAACTTCTCACGTATTTGATCCATGAAGGTCGGATCAGCTAAGACTTTTTTGATATGGTCTCGTTCTACAAGATAGCTTGGCGTCTCTGCTTGGTTGTACCCGGCATAATCTTGTTTGCTCAGTGCATCGATCATCTTTGCACAGTATAGCTGGATAAGGCCTGGGAAATAATTGGTATTGGCCAATATCGTCGGAATCAGCGCATCTTCCCGTTCTGGGAAACAGAATCCGAGATAATAGAGAGGTCTTTCCAAGAGTTCACGTGCTTCCGACGTATTGAACGGCTTGACTGTCATGCTGGACAGATGTGTGAGCACGCTATTGTTTTTCAAAGCCTTGTCGCGATTGAAGCGTATGATATTGCGAAGACCGGCAATGACGAACTTGAATCGTCCTGTGCCAATGCCTTGGATGTCCTTAAGGGCATCAATCGGCTGGTATCCTACATCCTCACAGCTTGCAATGAAGGCATCTGCTTCATCAAGGAGTAAAAGGAAATACGGGATATGATGCTCCCCTTCTTCGCGCAAACGCTTCTTGATAGCACGTGCCAGTTCGTCCCAGTCTTCGGTAATCAGTTCTTTGAAGAAGAAATCCTGATCACTAAGTTCTTGGCTGATACGTTTGGCTGCGGACTTATAATCCTTGCCTTTGATATCGACCAGTATGGCGCGATCATTCTTTTCATCATGGTCATAATCCTTGACTGCCATTTTCAAGAGTGCTGATTTACCGAGCTGTCGGCCGCCATAGACGATATTGGCGCCGGCAGGGTTCTCGATATCTGAGAGCTCCCGCTTGCGGCCCATGAACATTTCAGCAGGCATTACATTGCTGGATTCCCAGACGTATGGCTGATAGAAGCTGAACGGCATCGTGATGAGCATCAGGATACGGTTGATCTGCGTGACATTGTAATTGCGTGCGAGATAAGCAATGTCAACGCGGTCAATCAGTAAGAATGCTTTCTGTCCGTTCATCTCATGCTTGATCTTGCGTGCTAAATGACGACGATCAGCCAGTGTCATCGCGGCGTCCATCAATACGATGGTATGATAATTATCGCCGATTTCCTTGAAGTGGTTTATCAGATCATCGGTCTTATAGAGCCCTTTCAGGCACGCTACACGGAAACCTTCTTGCTCTGCGATAGACCCGAAGGCTGCGATGGGATGCTTATAATTGCTGCGGCGGCCATTCTTGGGTCGTTGCAACGTAATATAGAATGTCTCCATGCGAGGACGAGGTTTCTCTTTCGCTACATTCTCTACTGACCAGCCAAGACTCTGCAAGAGCATCTTGATACGATTTGGATCCAGATTTCCTCCACTGGTGATCCAGTTCTTGATCATACCAGAAGCTCCCTTTGTATCTTTATTGTGAATCTGGACATTCAATTGAGCCTGCAGACTGAAACCGCTGCGAGACACCTTGTTGTAGTTTGTGTCGTACGTGTACAGGAAATCCTGCAAATAATCCTTACCATCATCGAAGTGGAACTCATCTTCTGGCTCATGTGAACGCCAACGATTGAGCATATCCTCTGCCACTGTATAATTCTGGATTTTGATCATGCGCTCAATCTGATGCAGGCGGTTCTTTTGCGTATTTTCCTCTTCCGTATCCTCTGTGCCGTTATTCTGTGAACGGAATTGCTGCCAGCTCTGCTGGAGCTCCTCTTGCAATACTTCGCCGCGTTTTCTTGCATCCTGCATGATTTTCTGTTTGTAATATGCCTGGACGATACGGAAAACACCGAAATTCTTAGAGGCTTCAGCATACTGATAGCAATCACTTATGACCTGCAAGATTTCTTCTTTCTGGTTCTCATGCGTCGTATCGAGCTGCCCATAACTCTGTGCTAACTCTAATTCTTCGATGAACTCTTTGCGCAGCTGTTCCATATCTTTTTTAGCATATTCGATATTCTCATTCAGCTTATTGCCTTGTTCCTGGATATAAGAAGCTTCTCCTACGTCCTGCAGATATTGGTCTATGAGTTGGGCAGAAAGATAGTCGTCCCCTGAATCCTCAAACATATATCTCAGACGGTCTTTGAATTCCGAGAGCGTATGGTGCTTGCCCGATGCAAGGATATCCTTTGCATAGGCATCATCATCGTCAAGATATTTCCAATGGCGGAAATCCGGGTGGAATTCTTCATCCAGCAGCACACGATCATCCATCAGGAAATCAATATAGAAATATTTTTCCTGATGCGGCGCATATTTCCCTGTGAGACGATTTTCAAGCTCTTGCAAGCAAGCAGAGAGAACCTGTCTGCCAGCTATATCTTCTATATTGGCAGCATCCTGAGATCCCTGGAGTTCTTTCATGGCCTCTGTCAGATCTGTCAGCAAAGAAGTACGGATACGGCGATACGCAACCAAGCCAGTATCGTCTTCAGCTAAGGAAGCCTTTCCTGCCGTCTGAATCCAGTCACAGAAGAGATTTGCTACTTTTTCCAAGGATTTATACAGATTCATCCGCAATTTACTGACCAAGCTTGTGTGCTGGACATTCCGGATGTGTTTTGCAGCTTCACTCCATGTATCGTCAATGAGTTTATTCAATTTATCTGCAGAGATATTGACTCGGTCCACAGGAGCATTATCTTCCAAAAAGGTCTCCTTGAGGTATTCTTCCAAGAAGTCGAGATCGCTGGTATCGCGTTCTGCGATATCTTGCAAGAATACCGGTATAGCTGCTTTGGGGCTGAAGATGATTTTCTTTGCTTCAACAAAACGCTTCTGAGCTTTTTGTTCAGTCGTACGTTTATTGACCATGGTTTCGATATAATTCTGGGCTTTTTGTTGCAAGCTAACAAGCTCTTTCTCTATCGCTTGCTGATCATGCGTACGATAGTCAGCATAGAAGTCAACGCCCCTATTGTTGTCCTCTTTGAATTTCAACAACTCATACAGGAATTTTGTTAAAGGCTGTATACCGAGCTCTGTGCCCGAGACCATATCTTGCAAAGTATGCATGGAATAATCGTATTCCGTATCGTTATAGAAAAAAGTACGGCAAGCTGATGCAGCTTCAAGATACGAATCGAAGCGAGTCGAGGATGTTGAGAAAAGGCTGCTGATAGTATCCGACGTATATTTGAGCAGGATAGATGGGTCATGTACAGCATAAGCCAAGCGCAGATAATCAGGTTCCAACTCTTTATACTGCTGACTACGATATTTAAGATATGCCGTAGCACCTGACAGGGTTCCCTGGCTTACAGCTTCCACAACCTGCTCCGTGATATCTGTATGCTTTTTTCCTGTATCGATAGTTGCCGGCTCTTTGATTGGATTGATGGGTGCTGATGGGGCCTCAGGTTCTACGGTGCTTATTTTTTTTGACACACCCTCCGAGGCTTTAGCGTTGGACGGTAACGTACCCTTGGATTCCTGCTTTGGTGATTCTGTACGGTTGACATCTACTGTTTTTATTCCTGCTGCCGGAATGGCTGAGGTTTTATTTCCTTCTGCTGGTACCGATGATACGTTGCTTTTTTTCTCGTCCTCATCGTTAGACTTCTTGATTTCTTCCTCTGGTGCCGGAGCATTTATTGGTGCCTCTTGGCGTTTGGGTAAATCATCAAACTGTGTTTCCTGCCATTCAAGATCGTATAATTGATGCTTCGGCAGTAAATAGTAATAGACTTTTCCCTGCAAGAGGTTCTTATATTGTTCGTCAGATTTTAGGTGCTTATATAATGCTTCTAATTGTGCTTTTTCCATACCGGCTAAAGTCGTATCATAATAAGCATCATCGGAGCACCAGCTATGTAATCTACGTATAGACATCACATCTGAAGGATCAAGAGAATCGGCAAAGATACCGATTGCTATACGATTGAAGGATTCATAGCCTTCTTCAATGAATTCTGATTTCGTGCAGAACATTGTTGCAGATATGGTTTCTCTATTAGAATATGAATATTGTAAGCCAATGCTAGTACTATAGGCTTCTTCTACTTGTGTCACCGCTAATCGTGCCATAGCATATTTAGGCGTGTCATCCAGTTTCTGAAACTTTCGTAATTGGGATGAGGGAGATGATGATTCGTCATACTTTAAATACTGGCGGACTTCCTTATGATTATAAAGTGCATCTAACTTTGGACTGGCGATGAAATAATCTCCTATGCCATCAACACTGTAATGACACAGATACCCTTCCTTGAATAAATGATTCATCGCATACTCTGCAATGCCTTTTACCTGCTCCGGTGTGTATTTCGGATGATACATGGCAACACACCGCTGAAATAAATCAGCTGTGAATGGTGTATGATCCGCCAACATGTGAAGTGCGATATGCACTTCAGTTGCGAAATCTCCAGCTTTACGGATATCTGATTTCATTTGGCGGATGCCTGTTATCTTATTAGCCTTCGGTTTGGCTTCTTTTTTTAGTGTCCCATAATCATAACCTTGTGGAAGCATCATTTCCGATGAAAAGAATTCCTTGACTTCATCCGGAATCTCTTCTTCTGGCGTTGTAGTTTGTTCACTTGCCGATGTAGTAGGTATTGAGGATGCCTTTTTCTGCGGAAGCTTCTTGTCAGGAAGAGCGGCTTTCGGTTCAGGAGTAGAGGAAGTACCTTCCGTTCCTTTTGTATCCGGCTCTTTATTCTGGATAGCATCATCCGTAGTCTCATGACTGACCGGTGGTAAGATAACCTTACGTTCCAGGAAAGCCTTGCCTAAAAGGTCATATGGGAAGACTGTCATCAGATGCCCGATGATAGCGATTATCTTACCGGAATCTTTACAATTCAATCCATCGATGAAGTCTTCATACGGACGGAGTCGTGTTTCTGAATCGTCTGCATCTACCAATTTCCCGAGAGCATCCTGAAGATCATTTTGACTCTTTTTCAATAGCTCTTCTGTAGCGCTATCAGCCGTCTTCAATTCGAGAAACAATCTTGCCTTAGCCGTCTTGCTTTCAAAGACCAATTTCTTCTTTTCATTATTCAAGAAATTTTGGCATCCAGCTAATATCTCTTCTCGATCTTTTATACCTAGGCGTTCGAGTATTCCATTGATGGCCTGGATATGTTCATCTAGCGAAGAAAGGAGCTGTTGCCGTAGTTCAATCTGCTGCATAAACAATCCCTTCTGTTAAAATACAGCAGTTTACAGCTTTTGAGACATAATAAAATCACGTAGCCCCTGCTGGTGTA
>OLRV01002965.1_pt1 | contig 12409 bp, 12 predicted proteins | sample 1672421 | NCBI WGS metagenome assembly OLRV01 (sample SAMEA3136684, study PRJEB25190) | human gut metagenome | biome: human gut; feature: human-associated habitat; material: faeces | place: Austria | collected 2013
TTGTCCCAGGAAACAGAGGCCGACAGCCATAGGGACAGTGTATGAAGCTGCTTTAACTCGGAGAGAACTTCTACACCCTCACATTTTTCCATCAGGGTCAGTTCCTCCAGATTGGGGTAATCTCGCAGGAAGGACAGATTCACCCTCCGCTCTCCCGTCACAGATAGGCGCCGCACCGCGTTTAGCTCTAATCCATTCAGATCAATCTTTTCTCCGCCGGGCCAGAAGACCGCGGTGCAGTATGCCTGTTCCATGCCGCTTCTCTCCTTGTATGTAAATGATATTGATAAGTTTGCTGTACAGATTGCATGGTAACTTTTCGATGCGGTTCCATTCTCACTCACCGCCAAACCGCTCAGCAGCGTCTTTGTAAACCGTGATGCTTTCTTCCACTCTCACTTTTTCGCTGCGAACGTGGAAGTAGTCTCGCAGGACGCGCCTGAGTTCCGGGTTCTCCACCTTGCGGGGCAGCAGGCTGATGAGCATTTCGTCGTAGCTCCCGTATAGCACACCGCCCCGGTTATAGGTCTGCCATGTCACCGCGGGCTTTTTGCCCTCCGGGTCTTTTGCCAGAGCAAAGAACCACCGCTCATCTAGCTCCACATAGCGTTCGATCGTAAACCTTGTGTCATAGGTTCCGTAACTGTAATCTCCCCAGAAAATCAGGGCGCGCAGTCCGTCGGGACCCGAGCGTTCAAAAGCCCAGTCCTCCGGATAGCTGCGGTAATCCAGCAGCCCCAGGGCATTCAACAGATAGCTCGCCTTTGGAGTCCCCAAAAGGGGCGAATAGGTCTCATACACCTGCTCCTTGGGCTGGGTGAGAATCGCCTTCATAAAGGCCGGGATCAGCCAACTGCCGCCGTAGCGTTCGTTCAGCTCATCCGCCAATGCCTGCAGTCGCTCATCCGGGTTGCGGATCAGGGAGGCGGTCAGCACTACAGCGGGAATTTTCCCTTTTTCCACGGGTGTGGCATCCCAAATGCGAAGCCCGTCCGTAATCCACCAGGAGGTGCAGTCGTCATCCGGATAAACAGGCGCGCGTTTCAGCCGGGCGATCCGCTGCGCGTTCTCCGCCAGGAAGCGGTAGACCTCCAGCATTTTGGGCGAGGCTTTCCCCAGCATCAGATGGAGACAGAAGTTCAGCTGTTCGATTTCCAAGGGCTTTGTGTCCCCCTCGTCCAGCAGTTCGGACAATCGTTTCAGGATGACCGGGGCGATCTGCTCCGATACACAGTCAGAGCAAGCATCCGACAGGATATGGCTGCCCATCCATTTGCCCTTGACTAGTTTGGCCCACAGCGGGGCGGCGGGGGCATACTCCAGCTGTGCCAAAGCCTTCTGAGCAGCCGTTTTGCACTTGCCCTTTTCCGTATTCGCAAGCTGGAGCAACAGTTTGCCGTTGGCCTCCTCCTTGCCCAGCTCCAAAATGGCCTGTTCCCGCTTGACCCCCTTAGGGGGCAATTGTTCCATAGTCATCATCTATGTCTGCACTCCTTCCTCAGTAATCCATCCCTGCCGCGCCAGCCAGTCATGCAGGGTGGAGAGCAGCAGTTCCAAATCTTTATCCGTCATGGGGATCTTCTTTTTATCGAGGGCAGATATTTGCGCCATTTGCTATTCTGTTTCATTGCCGCACCTCCTTCTTGGCATCGTTTTATAAACGGGGAGCTTTCCTCCTATTGAAAAATTTCCTGATACCGCTCTCTCAGTTCCTTCGGAGCCGTCTTGATGACCTTACTGCCGCCGTTTTCGGAGGCCGGGCCCCAGATGGCCCAGAGCAGGCTCTGCCAAGCGATGGCCCGGAATTTCGGGTCTTTGTTTTCTTCCGGCAGGAGATAAGCGGAAAAGCGGCGTTTGATTGCCAGCAGTGCATCCAGGCTTTCCCCATTGGCGATCAGGCTGCGGAATTCTCTGGCAGGCTCCAGCCACTGCATAGACAATGCGCCCCGCACCAATACCCCCAGCGTCCATGGTTGAAACCCAAACTTCCGGATCAAGGCATGAAGGAATTTTCCTTGCAGGGAGGAGTGCTCGTCATCGCAGAGATCCAGATACTCCGTCACCAGCGGCGCCCACGGTTCTCCCTCCAGCCCCAGGGCAAACACGGCGAAGGTGCCGGGCATCGCACAGGCTTCATCCGCGAGGTTTTGATACCACTCAAACTCCCGCATAGCCAGGCGAGCATATCGCTCCATAGCCGGATGAAGATTGGGGTGCTGCACAGCACAGGCAAAGAGCTGATTGACGCCCTTTTTGGGCAGGCCGGGAATGGGCAGATAGAGTTTTTCCTTCCCACGGAACTCCACCGAGTAACTGCGGGGAAATTCCTCCTGCTCCAGCACCGCGCACAGGTAGTCAAGGATTTCCCCATAGCACTCCTCCGTGGAGTCCCTGGCGGTGATGCGGATGGTGGCAAAGGCATCATTGGCCGAGGCGGTAAAATGCTTCGTCTTACGCCGCTGGATGCCCTTTGGCAATTTGCCGCTGCCGCCCGTCTTCAGCTGTTTCACCATGTCCGGGCGGAGTTGAGAAACCAGGCCGAGAATGTGTTCGGTGGTGAGGAAGTCGTAGCTGGCTCCATATACCGTATAACAGACCGCCACATAGCAGGCAAAGTGCAGCAGACCTTCGTCCACATCCTCCGGCCGCAGCTCCGGCCACACGGTGCAGGGCGGGTAAGCTGAAAAGGAATCCTCTTTCTCTCCAACCTTAAAATACCGGTCCCGCACCTGCTTTTCGATGTACTGCCGCAGCGTATGGTCGATCTCCTTCCAGCCTGCCAGCCGCCGCAGGGCATCGCAGAAGGTGACCGCTTCCTCATAGGGAAATCCTTTCAATGGCAGTTTGGACAGGTACCGCTCCAGCAACTGGCTGGGAAGAAAGGGTGTTCCATTGTGGTTTCGTATCACGGTCGGAAAGGCGGAGTGGTTCTCCCGGGCGGTCTCGCCCAGAATGTCCTGAATGCAGATATCCGCCTCCGCCAGCACCTCCGGGGAGGTGTCCGGCTTGTGGATCAGATAATAGCGGTCATGCACGCCGTTGCGCTTCGGAAGATTCATGATCAGCGCTCCTTTCAGAAAATCAAAAAACGCCCCGCGCCACTCTGTCATATAGACGGAGTAGGGCACAGGGCGCGAAGGGGCATAAGGAAGTACCACATCCTTTTGCGGATGTAGATTCTTCTGCAATCATTGTTTTTTCTCTCCATTTCAGTGAAGTAGCGATGGACCACCCATATCGGTTGTGCATCGTAGGCCTCTTTCTATGCAAAGCATCTGATTGGCTTTGCAATAAAAACTTATTGTATCATCAGTTTATATCATCAGTTGAATTGCCGATAGAATGATAACTATTATATTTTTGTTGAAACAGTTATAGAATTTTCCCTTTTCCCTTTCACAATTAGTTAGAAATCATATCATCTATTTATTATTATACATGATTTATGATGCATCTTCATCACAAATCAATCTTCAGCACTTAACAAAGAAGTCTTTGATTCTCGCTTAAAACAGGTTATTCACATAGCTTAAGTCCCCTACTACTGTTCATTACTGATATTACTGTATTTATTGTGGAAGAATTTTCAATGCCGGAAATCCCATAATTTATCGGAAGTTTCACGTTTTCCACCTCCTGAAAATGTGGCTAAACATACGCAAAATTTTGACCAAACATACGCAGATTTGTGGCTAAACATACGCAAAATGATGGCTAAATATACGCGAGTAACTTTCTTCATAGGACCCAAAATGTGAATAACTGCAAAACAAAAAGACGATGAAATACCATCGTCTTTTCTGATTATGCAATTCATAAAAATAATGTATTGGAATCTGCATCATGCCTTGCAGGAATAACTCTCATAATTCTTTTTGCATCTGCTGTCGGTTTGAACCATACCCCGTTTTTATCAGCTTCAAACTGAATAACAGGATACCATTGCAAAACCTTCTCCAGTTGCTTCACAAAATGCCTGCTAATATCGGCAGTCCGTTTCGCAGATGTTCCAAATTGCTCCCGCAACAGTTTCCAAGGTATAAAAAATGGCTTCTTCGCTGATTTATACAGCCGATAACAGAGCCAGGTATATATATCGATGGCCTGAGCGGAATTTTTTATCTGGTGAATGATCCGCATATCAATAGGAACCGGTCCATGCGCCCGAAGATTCTCCATAAATTCTGCGGATAATGTGACATAAATGCCTGCTTTGTCCTTTTCAACGATGGCTACCGAATCAAATAATCTGATTTTAGCAGCAACAGGAATTTGCTCAAAAGTACGCAATACTTTTGTTGCTCTCTGCATTTTGTAAAAACAGATATTACAGGCTAATACGCGAAGCAACTGCTCCTTTACCCGCGTCAGTCCCCCGGATGGTCCGCCGGTCCGGGGGCGCCCTATTTTAGCCATAAACTCTGCAAAGGAATGCCCCAGAAGAATATGCGGATCATTATGGATTTTAGCTGTGGTTACAAGATAGATAAGAATAAGCCGAGCACTGGCACCATAGGGAAGTCCAATCGCTGAGGGCGCGATGATAGTCAACCCCATTTGCCCGTTTCGTCGGCTGAATTCACTCCCTGCAACTTGTCTGTACGGCAATGAGGTATGCACCATAAATTGTGCTACATATCCTATATCGTGCCATTTCGGCCGTGTTTGCCTGATATCCAAGGCTGTAAGCCAATCCAGTTTTCCCAAGCTTTTCCCCATCGGGAGACTGGAAGGAAATTCCTTATGATTCATAATTTTGACCCTTTTATGGTAGAATACGAAGTGGCAGAAGTCCCCTCGGATTTTTCTGCTCCGCCGTTGTTATGTTCCAGCATAACAGCGGCATTTTCTTTTGTATCCTCCCTTTCTCCTTTCTTGAAAATTTGATCCAGCGCCTGCACGGCCTGACTCTGCATATCAGGCAAAAGCGCAGAGTAAATATTTGCGGTCACGCTGGTAGAGCTGTGACCAAGCCTCTCAGAAACGACTTTGATATTGACTCCTGCCCTCAAAAGCAGCGTTGCATGCGTTTTACGAAGAGAATGAAATGTCACATTTTCCCGCAAATCCGCCCACCTTACCAGTTTTTTCCAATACCTTTGATAGAAATTGCTGGAATTGATTGGTTTCCCCCAGCTGTTGGAAAAAAGCAGATTGAGATTCCTATCATACAAATTAGCCAGTTGCGCCGCATAAGCAGACTGCTCCTCTTTCCATTGGCGAAGCATTTGCATCATAGAATCCGGAATATCGATTTTACGAAAGCTGCTTCGTGTTTTCACATCCTCTATGAGCCATCTGCCTCCGGCTTGCGACAGGCTTTGGGTGATGCTGATGGTCCTTTGCGCAAAACTGACTTGTTTCCAGGACATTCCAAGCAGTTCCCCCAGCCGGCATCCGCTGTTTAAAGCAAGATAAATCATGACACGTACCGCGTGGCGATTGTATCTGCCTGAAACTGTTTCTGGTGCGCCGATTTCTTCAATGCGAGCATCCCAGTGATCCAACACATCAAAGAGTTTTTGTACTTCTGATTCAGATAGTGCAACAACATCCGTTTTCCTTTGATGTATAGGCTTCGTCATACCTGCCACATCTTTTGCTATTAATCCCTGATCCACCGCGGCCCGCACCATGACTTTCAAACGGCGCCGAATATCATTGATGGTCCCAGCAGATAATGTAGTAGTAAAAGAATTGAGCATTCCTTGACAGTCAGCTACAGTCAGCCTGGAAATACGAATATTTCCAATTGCAGGAATAATGTATCTCTCCATACACTTTTGATAATCATAAAAGGTACGCGGCCTGATCGTGGGCTTTTTCAATATCAGCCATTTCTGAATCCAGCTTTTTACTGTAAGGTTTGTTTGAACATTAAGCCCGGCCTCTCTTTCTTTATGCCATTGCTTTACTTTCCGCCTGAGGTCCGATTTTGTTTTAGAATAAATATCCTTTGCTTTTCTCTTTCCTTCAGCGGAGATGAAGCTCTCCCTATATCGATACAGCTGCTTGCTTTCATCATATGAATAACTGCCTTCATGATTTCCACGTCTTTTTTGAAATGGTGTTTTTTCCTTAGGAAGCATTCATACCCTCCCTGCCGTTTGCCAACTGTTCCTGCACCCACCAATCGGGAATGAATATTTTCCTCGTACCAAATCTGTTGGAAGGAATTTTCTTTTCATTCACCAATTTCTGTAATGTAGCAGCGGCAATTGAATTACTGAAAACAATTTCTCTAACTTCCTTCAATGTCCACCAATATTTGTTTTCCATCAGATATCCCTCCTTTTTTAGAAAAGCAAAAATGATATAATAAATACAAACAAAGTTTATAATTCATATCACCTCCATGTTCCGTATTTTCAAAAAGTACATATGTACTTTTCTTGTTCGTATTATATTTCTCTATCCAAAATTTGTCAAATAAAACAGGTGTACCATGAAGAAACTTGAAGATCGCCCCGAATACTCACGGCTCATTGTTGAGCTTCGAAAAAAAATGCATATGTCCCAGGAACGATTAGCCGATGAATCGGGCGTCCCTGTAACTGTTATAAAAAAGATTGAATTAGGTATCTATATGCCGCCATATTCCACCATTGTAAAAATCGCAAATGTGCTTGGCGGCAATCCTTACGAAATTATGTCCACTGATCTCCGAACCGACGGATCTACCGGTTATGAAGAATACGTCAATAAGGACTTTAAGCGAATACAAAAGCTGCTTCCGCCCCAATATGAGATTGCATCAGGAATTTCCGGCGTCCATACTGACGACGATATAATAATCATTTATGAAGGAAATAAGCCTTTCGTCTCTGCTGCCTATTCAAAATCACAGCTGATCATTGATATTGTCTCAATTCAAGATGAACTAAAGAAAAAATATGAGCAAGAACTGCGAGACCGTATACAGATTTTATGTGAAAAAATTTGTCCTCCAAGCAAAGATTCAAATGATGATCCCAAATAAAATATGCCCCCAATATAAAAAATTATGGGAGCAATTATGGGACCATCCGATAATTAATAAGTTTTTCTAGTTAAATTAAGACAATAAAAATCCCGGAAAGTTCGATGTAATCGAGCTTTCCGGGTTCTTTTGCAATGGAGCCGGCAATAGGATTTGAACCTACGACCTACGCATTACGAATGCGCCGCTCTACCAACTGAGCTATACCGGCATCAACGTAAGTAATTTTACCGGATGCTTTTCTATCTGTCAAGAAGGAATCAGGATTTTTTCTTGCTCACCATGAAGCCTGTCGCCTGCTGATTGGCCATGATGACGACGTCGCTGATCTGTACGCGCTTCGGCTGAGAGAGCACGAAGGAAATGACTTCGGCGATGTCTTCCGGATGGAGCGCGTCTACGCCTTCGTAGACGGCGTCGGCTCTTTTTTTATCTCCGTGGAAACGCACTTCGCTGAAGGCGGTCTTCACGATGCCCGGCTGGATGGTGGTGACTTTGATGTCGCTGTCGATGACGTCAATGCGGATGCCGTCGCTGAACGTTTTCACCGCCGCTTTCGTCGCGCAGTACACCGCCGCGCCCGCATAGGCATAGAGCCCCGCCGTGGAGCCGAGATTGATGATGTGCCCCTTATTTCTTTTGAGCATGGCCGGCAGAAACGCCCGTGTCACGTGGAAGAGCCCTTTGATATTGGTGTCGATCATCTGCTCGATATCCTCCGGCAGCGTCTCGCCATACGGTTCCAGACCGCGGGCGAGCCCGGCGTCGTTCACGAGCACATCGGGCACGCCGTCCCGCGCCATGCACGCCGCCGCCGTCTTTTCGATGGCTTCTCTGTCTCTCACGTCGAGGACGTACACGGAGACTTCCGCGTTGTACTTCATGCGCAGCTCCTCCGCCGCCGTTTCCAACGCTTCCTGATTTCTCGCCGCCAGCGCCAGGCGGTATCCTTTCACAGCGAGCGCTTCCGCCGTCGCTCTGCCGATACCGCTCGTCGCTCCCGTCACAAATGCCAATTGACTCATCTGTCAGGCCCCCTTTGTTTTTTCTTTCATTATACTACGGACGAGGGAAGCGGATTGCGCGGTGCCGCTGATTTTCTTACAATGGAGAAAAAGAAGGAGGCTCTTATGAAATATTCTGCCGTTCTCACTGTTCTTCTCCTCTCCGCATGCCTTGCCGGCTGCGCGCCGGAAAAGGAGGCTGCGCCGCCTGCCGCGCAGGAAGCGGCTCTTTCCGAGAGCGCGCCGCCCGTGATCCCCGCCGATTCGGCAGCGCTCTCCCGCCAGGCGCTCGATGTGTACGGCGAGGGAAACGGCGCGGAAGCCCTGCGCCTTGCGGAGAAAGCTCTTGCCGCGTCGCCCGATAATTACGAAGCCCTCGCTCTCAAGGGGCTCCTCACCGCTTTCGCGGGCGCGCCGGAGGACGGCGCCGCAATGATCGGAAAGGCCCTCGAAATCTATCCCGGCTACACACAGGGCCACTACGACATGGCCATGGCGCTGAAACTGGGCGGCCACTACAGCGAATCGATCCGGCATTTCCAAAAAGTCCTCGAAAAGGACCCGCGGAATGCGTGGTCCATGTACGGCATCGCCACGAATTATTCCGACATGCGGGACAAGGCACAGGCTCTCGGCTGGCTGCGGAAAGCGGCGGCCCTTGAACCAGCGGTGCGGGAAACGGCGGCGGAGCAGGATCATTTCTTCTGGCTCCACGGAGACACGGAGTTTGAAGCGATCATTCATCCATGAAAAAAGACGGTGCGAGCCGTCTCTTTTTTATTTTTTATATGTCCTTTTCGGGTTCCTGGGAAACCAGCCCTTCCGCACCCGTTCTTCCTGCTGAAAGAGCTCGCGGATGCTCCAGAGGAGGGAAAAGCCCGTCACCGCGGCAAGGCACCGCCAGACCGCGTCCGGCAGAAACAGCGACAGCGCGAGGCATCCCAGGCCGCCCAACAGAAAAAGGGGCCAGATCTTTTTTGAAAAATAATATTCTCCCTTGATGACCGCCCCGTGGAGCGCGCCGATCAGGAGAAAAGTGAATATCCCCGCCAGCAGTCCGTCGCCGTGCATCATGCCGCCCCCAGTTCCACGGAGAAAGTAATGACCCCGTCTGCCCAACTCACGCGGATTTTTCCCCGCATGAGTTTGACCATGTCCTGCGCCATGGAGAGGCCGATGCCGTAGCCTTCGCATCCGCTGCTGTGGGAAGTATCGCCCCGGTAAAACCGCTCGAAGAAACGGCTGTAATCGGCATGGGCGCCTTCTTTATAGTCATTGGAGACAGACAGCGCCGCGCCTTTTCCTTTCTTTCCCGGCGCGAGCGTTACCGTGACCATTCCTCCCTCGTCGCAGTATTTCGCCGCGTTGTCCAGCAGAATATTGACCAGCTCTCCGTACATACGGGCATCGGCCAGCGCGGATACGCCCGGCGCGATACGGGTCTCCGCCTTCCGCCCCTGCTCGGTGATGACCGGCAGAAAAGCGCGCACCCCCGCTTCCGTACACGCCGTCAGATCGACTTTTGCGAGGCGAACGTCCTTCGGAGACGCTTCGCCCACTTTCGCCAGCGTGATGAGATCGCTGATGAGCTTCGACAGCCGCGCCACCTGCTTCAGAATATTTTCCGTCCATTCATTTTTCCCGCCGATGAGCTCCATCGCCTCCGCGTTGGCGGAAATGATGGCGATCGGCGTTTTCAGCTCATGCCCCGCGTTGGTAATGAACCGTTTCTGGTTTTCCAGATTCTCCTGAAAAGGACGGATCGCCCGCTTAGAGAGAACGGTCACGATGAGCACAAAGATGAGGATGCTCAGCAGTCCGAACATGAGGGAGTACCGGAGAAAGGCGTTCACTGCCGCCATGTCCCGCGTGCAGTCCAGGATGACCACGAGGAGCCCGTCGTCCGCCGCGGCGATCCGGTAGGCGTAGCTGGTCTTGTCTTTTTTGAAAAATCCCTCTTCCGTTCCTTCCCGCGCGGCCTGCGCCGCCGTCTCCGCCGCTTCCTCCGGCGTGAACGCGGCGATATGGTTCACATTGATGGCCTTCGCCGTGCCGTCCCTGCCGAAGAGCACCGAGAAATACCGGGTCTGGTAGGAAAATTCCGGCGTATCGTTCATCCAGCCTCCGTCGTCGAACCAGCTGTCCGTGAGCGGCCGCTCCTGCGGATTCAGCACGCCGCCGTTGCTCACGATGTACTCTGTCACCGACCGAATCTCATCGCGCACCGCCAGATAGAGCGACCCGTTGATGATGCCCAGCGCCGCCGCCACGATCAGGAAGATCGCCGCCGTCGCGATGAGGAGGAACTGCCGGTGTATCTTTCGGATCATATCCATAGCTGTGCTCTCCTTTCCGCCCGTTTCCCGGCGCTCACTTCTCCGCCCGCAGCACGAAGGGGCCGTCTTCTCCGCCGAGGATCTCCGCCCCGCCGCGGACGGATTCGATCTTTTCCCGCAGGAAGGAGACATACATCCACACGATGCCCCGGTCCGTGTCCGGTTCATCTGCCCAGACGCGGCGGAACAGTTCCTCCGCCGACAATTCCTTGCCCTCATTCATCATGAAGAGCTTCATAAGCTTCGCTTCCTTCCCGCCGAGGCGGATCGCGCTTTCGCCGGAAAGCTCCTGCTCCTCCACATTGAGCGAGAGGCCGCCCACTTTCAGCTCATTTTTCACAAACGCTCCGGCGCGGCGCGTCATGGAGCGGATCCTCGCGAGGAGCTCTCCCATGGCAAAAGGCTTCGTCAGGTAATCGTCGGCCCCCGCGTCGAGGCCGGTGATCCGGTCGTCGATCTCCGCTTTTGCCGTGAGCAGAATGACCGGCGTCACATCGCCCCGTTTCCGCAGGATGGACAGCGCTTCGATGCCGTCCATACGGGGCATCATCACATCCAGCACCATACAGTCGTACACATGACCGCCGGCCAGCGCCACCGCTTCCGCCCCGTCGCCTGCCGTATCCACTTCGTAGCCGAAATGGCGGAGCACCGCCGCCAGCGCGTCGGACATGGCCTTTTCATCTTCCGCGATCAAAATTCTCATACTTCCCCCTCATTTCCTGCGCGCCCGGATCAGATTGCGGATGGTCTGCATGGACACATCGCACGACGCCAGCTCGTCGGCGCACCGTTTCAGCTCCCGCCCGATGAGCTCCGGATTTTCCACATCCCGCTTGTATCGCATCTCGTGCTCCAGCGCCGCCCAGGAATCCATGGCGATCGTCCGCAGCTGCACCTCCACGAAGAAACGCCCCGGCATCCGCCCTTCCGGATCGGCAAAGGGCGCTTCCGCCGAAAGAATGAGATGGTAGCTCCGGTACCCGTTGGGCTTCACATTGCGGATATAATCCTTCTCCTTCACCACAGAGACGCCCGGCAGCGCCCGGATACGGGCGATATTCTCATAAATATCATCGATGAAGCGGCACACGATGCGGAAGCCCACCGCGTCCCGCACTTCCCGCACCGCCGCTTCCGCCGTGAGGGGAAGTCCCCGTCCGGCGAGCTTGGCCTCCATGCTCGCTTCCGATTTCAGCCGGAAACGGAGGTGCTCATAGAGCATCTCCCCGGTCTTTTCCTGCTCCGCCGCGCCGTAAGCCTCGATGGCCTCCGCGGTCTGCTTCATGACCGCTTCCAGCGCCGGTCGGTATTTCCCGTAAATATCCATGATCTCTCCGCTGAACATCTGTCTTTAACTTACTACAAATAATCATATTAATAGTATATCACAAAAAAAGAGAGCTTCCGCTCTCCTTTATTCCGCCCGTCCGAGCCGTCCCGCCAGACGCGGCGGATACTCCGGCATGGCTCCTTCCCGGCTGCACACATACGCCGCTGTCTCCGCCGCCAGCCGGTGCGCCTCCCGCAGAGACCAGCCGCAGGCCATGGCCGCAGTGAGCGCCGCCGTAAAAGCGTCGCCCGCTCCCACCGTATCGGCGACGTCCGTTTTCGGGCTGGCCATCTCCGACCGTTTCCCGTCCCACCAGACAAGGCTCCCTTTTTCGCCTTTCGTATAGATCAGCTTACAGATGCCCATGCCGCGGAGAAACGCTGCCAGATCATCCGGCCCGGCTCCGCCGCATCCCGCCGCCGAGGCGAGCCTTTCCAGCTCCTCTTCGCTGCACTTCACCGCGTCAGCGCAGCGGAGAGACCCGCGGATGATCTCTTCCGTATAAAAAGTTCCCCGCAAGTTCACATCAAACACACGGAGCGCCGCCGGCCTCATTGACGCGAGGAAGCGCCGCACTGTCCGCCGCGACACCTCGCCCCACTGGGCAAGCGTCCCGAAGCAGCAGATATCCGTCTCTTCGGCAAGGCGGGCCAGCGCTTCCGTCCAGGGGATCGATCCATACGCCGGTTCCGGGAGAAAATGATACGACGGCACGCCATCCGTATCGAGCAAGACATCCACACGGCCCGTCTCCCTG
>OLRV01002966.1_pt1 | contig 12402 bp, 9 predicted proteins | sample 1672421 | NCBI WGS metagenome assembly OLRV01 (sample SAMEA3136684, study PRJEB25190) | human gut metagenome | biome: human gut; feature: human-associated habitat; material: faeces | place: Austria | collected 2013
GCGCTCTCGCCCTCGCGCAGGATGCGGTTGGCGATGGCAACGGCAGCGGAAAAGCTCGTTGCATACTGGAATACATAGTAGTTGTAGTAGAAGTGCGGAATGCGCGTCCACTCGAGCGCGATCTCATCGTCGGAGACCATATCGGGACCGAAGTAGAGCTTGTTGAGCGCATGGTACTTTTCGCTCAGCGCATCGGCGGTCAGCGCCTCGCCGCTCTCGACGAGCTTGCCCATTTCGAGCTCGAACTCGGCAAACATCGTCTGGCGGTAGACCGTACCCTTGAACTGGTCGAGGAAGTGGTTGATGAGATAGGCGCGCTGCTTGCGGTCGGTCGTCTTGCCGAGCAGGTGGCGCATCAACAGGATCTCATTGCAGGTGGAGGCGACCTCGGCGACGAAGATGACATACTCCGCCGTGTTCACCGGCTGGTTCTTGCAGGAATACCAGGTGTGCATGGCGTGACCCATCTCGTGGGCAAGGGTGAACATGCTGTCGAGATTGTCCTTGTGGTTGAGCAGCACATAGGGGTGAGGCCAGCCGCTGCCGGTGCAGTAGGCGCCGCCGCGCTTGCCGGTATTTTCATACACGTCGACCCAGCGGTTGTTGAAGCCCTCCTCCAGCACGTCCGTATAGTCCTTGCCGAGCACGGCGAGCGCCTCGAGCACGTTTGTCTTCGCCTCGTCATAGGAGATCTCGGCGTCCGCGTCCGCGACGATCGGCGTATAGACGTCGTACATGTGCAGCGCATCAACGCCCATGATCTTCTTGCGCAGGGCAACGTAGCGGTACATCTTGTCAAGGTTGCCGTGCACCGCGTCGATGAGATTGGTGTACACCGCCGTCGGCACCTCGGTCACGTCGAGAGAGGCCTCGAGCGTGGAGTTATAACGGCGCGCATCGGCAAAGAACTTGAGCTGCTTGAATTGTGCGTCAAGCGAGGAGGCATAGGTGTTGCGGAATTCGCCCGCGCGCTTGTAGTAGGCTTTGAAGGCGTTCTCGCGCAGCGTGCGGTCAGCGCTCGTCAGCAGCGGCACGAGCGTGCCGTCGGTCAGCTGATGCGTTTCGCCCTTGCCGTCCGTCACGTCGGGATAGCGGATGTCCGCGTTGTGGAACATGCTGAACGTGCGGCTGGGGCTCTCGCTGATCTCGCCGGCGGCGGCAAGCAGCTTCTCGCACTCGGGCGAGAGGATATGTGCCTTGCGGCGGCGCAGCTTATCGATATTGCGGCGATAGGTCTCGAGCTTCGGCTCTTCGGCGTAGAAACGCGCAAGCGTTTCATCGGAGATGTCCATGATCTCGCTCGCTTCAAACGCGCTCGCGCTCGAAAGTGCGACCGCCGCAGAAAATGCCTTGCTGCGCATGCCCTGATAGAAGGAGTTGCCCACGTCCTGATCGCTGCGGCAGCTCGCATACTCCATGAGCTTGGCCGCGCGCACGTTGACCTCGTCGCCAAGCGTGAACCATGCAAGCAGGGTCTTCGCGCTCTCGCCGAGCGTACCGGCGAAGGCAGCCATGCGCTCGGGATAGGCCTTGAGCGCCTCCAACTCATCGTTCCACGCCTCGTCGCTTGCAAACACGTCGCGCAGATCCCAGGTGAACTCCTCGGGCACCTCGCTGCGCGGAAGGATCGTCTTACCGTCCATAGATTTACCGTCCTTTTCTCAAAAAATTCCGCCCGTCTTCTGCGGGCAGATTTGGTCTTGCCTCCCATTATAGCGGACGAAAGCAGTGAATACAAGCGCTTTTCTCTGATCCGCGCCGCGGCAAAACAGGCATTGACAAACCGGGGCGCAAAAGGGTACAATATTTTTATTATAGGCCTTGCAGCTTTTTCCGATCTCCCGAACGCAGCTTGCCGATGTCCCCTTTTCTTCCAATCATATGCGCCTGTAGCTCAGCCGGATAGAGCGCGAGCTTTCTAAGCGGACGGACATCAATTACCGATGGCCCCGGTTTTTCTACAATTTGATATGTTTCGCATCATTTGCGTCTGTAGCTCAGTTGGATAGAGCGCGAGCCTCCTAAGCCCGAGGCCCCCGGTTCGAGCCCGGGCAGGCGCACCAAAAGCGCTGTAATCTCAAGGCTTAATAGTGATAAGGTACTATTTAGCTTTGCGAGGGGCAGAGAACGGTGTGACCGTAATGGTCACGCCGTTTTTCTGCGTCCAAGGGTAGATTTCGCAACAACAGGATCGGAAATCACAGGAATCTCTACGTCATCCACGAAGTTGAAATAGATTTTCACCTTCTGTACCCGCTTGCCGCTGGATTTGTCCGGCGCAAACACCTCAATCTTCTTGATATATTCATTGACTATCGTAGGTGTCAATTCCGGCACATCCACATACTTCTGGGTTAGAGCGACAAAGGCATCTACATCTGCACTCATGGTTTCCTGTGTTTCCAGCCATTCTTCCGTCACTTCAATTTCGAGTTTTAACCGCTCCTGTTCTGCCTCGTAATCGGCGGTCATTTTCTTGTACCGCTCCTTGCTCAGATCGCCCAGGACAAAATCCTCATAAAGTCGGGACAGAAGAACATCCAGGTCAGCCAGCCGTTTCTTCGCCTGCTCCACTCGCTTCCGATCTTCACGGATGTTGCGTTCCTGATCGGAGCGGCGGCATTGCAGCCATTCCTCTTGAAAACCCTCCACGTCCTGCCGAATATAGGCATTAACCGCACGGATGCGCTCCAACACCAGTTCCCGCAGTACATCTTCCCTGATATAGTGGGCAGAACAGGTGCCTCGACCGCTTTTGTAGCTGGAGCACACATAATGGTCTTGCTTGCCGTCAAAGCTTTTGCAGGTAGCAAAGTGCAGCTTATTCCCACAATCGGGACAGAACAGAAGCCCGGAGAACAATCCCTGCCGTTCCGCTTTTGTGGGACGGCGTTTGTTTTTTCGCAACTCCTGCACCCTGTCCCACTGAGCCTGAGAAACGATTGCTTCCTGCGTATCAGGGAAGATACACATATCTTCGGTGGCATTGGGAATCCGCTTCTTCAGCTTATAGGACTTGGAATAGGTCTTGAAATTGCAGGTACAGCCGGTGTACTCCATCCGTTCCAGAATACCCACAACCGATTGACCAATCCAATGGTAAGGGCGCTCCGGCATTTTCTTACGCTTTTTCGGGTCAGGATGATTTTCCGACTGTTTGGCATACAGCGCCTTGGTAGTCAACACCTTATCCTTCTCCAGTATACGGGCAATCTGTTCCGGCCCCTTGCCGTCAATAGCCAAGTCAAAGATGCGCTTGACTACTGGGGCGGCATTCTCGTCAATGATCCAATGGTCTTTATCGGTAGGGTCAGTGCGATAACCATAGGGCGGTTTTCCCAGATGCTTTCCGCTGGTGCCTTTCTGCCGGAATACGACCCGGACTTTTTTGCTGGTGTCCCGTGGATACCATTCGTTGAACAAATTACGAATAGCAGCAAAGCCGTCGCTGTCGCCTCGTTCACTGTCCACACCATCATTGACAGCGATAAAGCGCACATCGTAGCTGGGGAAAATGATGTCCGTGTACTGTCCAACGGTCAGGTAATCTCGGCCAAATCTACTAAGATCCTTGACCAGCCAGCAACCGACAAGCCCCTGCTTAACCAGTGCAAAGCCTTCCTGCACGCCGGGGCGGTCAAAATTGGTTCCCGTATATCCGTCATCCACCAGAATTTTCAGGTTGGTGTAGCCATGCTCGGCTGCGTACCGGGTTAAAAACTCTTTTTGATTCTGTATCGAATTTGATTCTCCATCCAGTGCATCCTCATTGCTGAGGCGGCAGTACAGGATGGTGATTTTCTGCTGATCCAACATAGCGTCCTCCTTTACGGTTGGGTCAGCTGACAGAATCGGTGTGCATGGTGATATTGTAGCATGAATTTGAGTCTGTGTCATGAACAAAGCGCCTCCTTATCCGAGAAAATGAGCCGTTTTACCTTGTGGGTAAGCGGCTCATTTCCGTCACATACAGTCTCCAGCAGATACCAGGTATTTCCGATTTTTCGTTCTACCGTACCTGTAAAAGGGTTCATTCGGTTTTCCCAGCGTTTCCGGCATTCTTCCAGAAAATCTATCGGCGGTTCGAAAATCGGGTCAAAGCAGGATTCAATGTCGATATAGCCATAGTCGGGTTCGCTCATAAAATCTTTGTGTTTTCTCATGCAGTTTCCTCCATCGATTAAAGTTCCATATCCTGCGACTTGCGGCGGGAAGGTTGATTGTGCTGCTTTGTTTGCCGGGTCCGAGTCAAAATGGCATCAAGAAAAGCCCGCACCTTCTCGGGTGCGAGCTTGACAGCTTCCAGATAGGGCCGTGCCTGTTCTTTCAGCGACTCATATCGCTGTTTCCAGACAGCGGCACTTTTTTGTGCGCTTTGCAGTTTTTCTTCCAAACGGCTGTTTTCCACCTTGGTAAGAATCCCGTTGACCGCATAATCCTTGAGTGTGCTGCACTCGGATGGGGTCAGAGTGATATTGCCGGTGATCGTCTTTTTCCCCATGGAGCGGATTTCCTGTACCGTCAGGGCGGCAGTACGCTGTTCTTTGGCCTGCCTTTGCAGGGATTGCAGTTCCTTCTGTTTTTTCTCAACGGCAGCCTGTGTGGTGTCCAGTGCCTGCTCTGTCTGAGCGATTTGAGCGGTCATAGCCTCCAGACGCTGCTGCTCCTGTGCCACCTTGAACTGCGTCACAGTCAGATGTTCCTCGGTACTGCCACGCTTTCCACGCTCCACATCGGTATATCCGGCAGCTTTCATATAGTTGAAGAAATCGTCTTGCAGGACGCTGTACGATGTCCGCAGGACTTTCTTTCCCTTGGCGGTCAGAAGCGGATTGCCCTGCTCATCCAATGCAACTTTGGATTCCCACTTTTTGCTGCGGCTAACCTGCATAATGGTCTCCTTGACCGTACCAACAAGGGACTTATCCTTGCACCGCTTCGACCAGAGAATCTGTTTCTCCACCACCGGGACATACACCACATGAAGGTGGTAGTGGTATACATCCTGCCCCAGAGCTTCCGACATAGCCCGGTTGCGCTCATCAGCGTGCATGACAGCGGAGAGAATATACTGCTCACCGCCCACAATCTCCACGGCGGCTTTGTATGCGTCGGTGTAGAATTGCTTGGCATATTCGTAGCCGCCGTGATTGTGGAAGTAAGCGGAGTTCACATCAAAAATTAGTTCCCCGTATTTCACCGCATCGGCTTTCAGGCCACGGGTGGAGATAATCCCATCGGCAATCATCTGATCGAACATGGCGGCATAGCTGTCGGTGGGTGCTTTAAAGTGGATATTCCGGTAGGTCTGGGTGGTATCAATATCCTGGTTGGAGTAGCTGTCCTTTTCTCGTTCATTGTGTTCCTGCACCTTTGCCACATCATCAAGGGTGGGCAAGTCCTGGTTACGGGCAAAGGTGCGGTCGATTCCGTCATTTCTGGCCATAAAAATCAGCTCCTTTCTGTTGTGCGGCAGCCGGCTGAGGGACGGGGATGCACTTTCTGCGGGAAGTGTAATAACCCACTATGACACTTTCATCCCAGAGGGCTGCAAAGTGCCGTGGGCTCTCCGAGGGGGAATGCGGCATCTGCGGATGCCTTGCCGCCTTTAGAGGCTTGTGTGTGGCACCCAAATCCTCAAAAGGCGGTGTGACCGACAGTCTCTCCGCAATCTTGATTGCTTCAATTCTGCCGCCCACAGGCAGAGCAGATTTTGCAAATCCACTCTGCCATCCATCTCCAAATCTGCGGATTTGTCAATGGAGACGGGAGATACGGCGGGTAAGAACGGCGGGCATCATTTATCCCTCCGTTTCTGCCATACGAGGTCATAGCCAAGGGCATCGGCAAGCTGTACCGCCTCTACATACCGCAGAGACTCCCGCTGGAGCTTATTGGACAGGTTGGAAACGCTGTCGCTCCAACCGTAATCCTCAGAAAGCCGGTCAACGACTTCCTGCATCGTGTAGCCGGAACGCACGATGTATGACTTGATTTCATTTCTCAAATTGGATTTCATAGAAAATACCTCATTCTTTCATGAAATGGTTTTACCGTGGAGCATACACGCTGCACAGTACAATAAATCTTGATTGCGTCTTAAAAGTCACTCAGGATTGCGCCTGTGAAGAACTGTCCGCAACAGTACCCCGTTGACTTTGCCATTAGGTGGGCTTGCAAGCGAAACCGTGAAAATAGCCACCTTCCCGCATACCACCATCATCGTTCTGTAAATCACCAAATAATGATTTGTGTTCTACTTATAGTAGTGTTTTTCACCGTTTGCACAACCATTGATTGGGCATAGCCAATTTTAATGCCCAGCCGAGCTATCAAATATAAAAATGAGCTTCGATTTTTTGCGTTCGTGCGTTCCTTCGTTCCAAAGGCTGCACCCGATTAGGAACGCATGAACGCACGAACAGAAAGTTTTGATGTTCCGTTACAACTCCATAGGCGAGAGCAGAACATAAATGCCCATATATCCCCGGCACCGTTTTCCACCGCCGATGTGTAGATTGTTGACCGGCTCCAAATGGTAGCGTTCAGCATTCTGGCTGAGCTGGTTTGCGAAGCTCTTTGGTGACAGTGGGTTTTCGGCGTTGTCCTCACACCACCGCTTATAGGCTGCATACAGATTTTTGGTGCTGGCTTCATAATCGGCCTTGAATGCCACATAACCCTCAGAATCGAGAAAGTCCAGAATGTTGTTGGCATCCCGAACTGCGGAAGCGATATTGTCCTTGGCTCTCTGGCTGATGGTAAAGTGATAGTGATTGGCGATCAGCCGCCGCAATCCCTCCAGCATCCAGAGGAAGATTCCCTCTTTTTCGGCAATCAATTTCTCAGCAAGAAACGGGTCATCGAACCGATCCACAGGCTTATCTTTGGTGGTCAGAATGATCTGACGGCGAAAGAAACCATCGCTGCGGTCATGAAGTGCAGTCAATGCCCCGTTGCCAAAGCAGAGGAAACGCACATAAAGCAGCCCCTGATAGCTCTGTTCTCTCTTCCGTTCCAAATCCATCCGCAGTTCTGCTGTCACGATGGATTTTACATAGTTGGTCTTGGTCAAGGCATTCATGTCCAAATCATCGTCCAGCATGAGCAGCTTGCCCTCCAGGTCGGCTCTGGCAAAACGACTGTTCTCTACTTTCTGGATGGAAGTGGTATTCATGTTGAGCCCGAAAATGGCGTTCATCATCACACCGATGCGGCTTTTGCCCTCGCCGCCCTTGCCGATCAGCATAAGCATTTTCTGTCCTTTGGTGGAGGGAATCAGGCAGTAGCCCAGATACTCCTGCAAGGCGGGAATATCTTCCGGCTCCAGCAGTTCCGAAAGGAAGCACAGCCAGTGTTCCGGTGCCGGAGCATCCGCCCGGTAGGATACCGACAGACGGTTGCTGCAATACTCTTTTTTCTCTGTAAACGTGCCATCCAGAAAACAAGTGCCGTTCGCCACATGGATGCGGTCACATTGCAGGGGCAAAGGGTCTGCGTATGCCGCCAGCTTTAACGTCTTGAGCACCTGCTCCACCGTCTGTGCGACCTTGTCATGCAGCCAGGGCGAGATTTCCTCATAAATCGTTCTCTTCAATTTGCTTTCATCCGGCAACGGGCCATCCACAGTATAAAAGTGGTCATTGATACAGCGCATTGGATGCCGGGACAGGAAATCCAGGCAGTATTCCGGCTCGACGATTTTCCCCTTATCATCGATCCAAACAGGGTTGTTCATGGTATCGCTCCTCTCTAAGGCGGGCCTGTAATTTGCGGATGTATCCGTCTGCCGTTAGATTACTCACGGTTTCGCCTCGTTCATAGGAATCGCCTTGCAGCAGGATGTCCAGCTGATACTCTGCCCATGGCAGACGGTGGCAGGCTTCCATAAACCGCTCGTCCAGCACATCTTCCGGCGTTTGTGGTGCATACCGTTTTTCCCAATCCAGGAGCAACCGCCGATACTCGTTCAAAACAGAAAAGCACAGCTGCTCGTTTTCACGAAGCTGCTGTGCTTTGGTTTTGTGTTCCTTTTTCCAACGAATGGCTTCCGGCAAGGGCTTGTCCGGCGCAAGGTGAAAGTCCGACGCCAGTTTTCGGGCCGCATCATACAGCCGAAGGTCAAACAGTTTGGCGGTCAGGTCGATCACATCCCCATGCTCCCCACAGGCGAAACAGTGGTAGTGGTCATCCGATACATACAGGCTCGGATGACGGTCATTATGGAACGGACACAGTGCCATGCCATGGTGGTTGGCATCGATTCCATACATCTGCGCTGCTTCCTGTGTGTTGATACTGGCTTTCACCACTTCAAACAAATTCATACAGATTCCCTCCATTTCCTTTTTGATGGGGCAGTTTTCTCCCCCCTCTGTATAGGTTATGGGGAAAATCGAAAAAAACAGGCTAATAACATGACAAGCCGTTTTCAAAAAACATGACAAGATTTTTGTTGTGTGCTATTATAAAAATAGAAAAACATGACAGGAGGGAGAAGATGGATCAGATTATCAACCATGCGGTTTTGTCGTTGGATTTCTGGCAGGACACCGTGACCTATGAGGGGAGTACCATGCCCGCAGGAACCATTGGCTGCGAGGTGTTGAACATCCCGGACAGCACCATTGAAAATCTGGATACTCCCTGCAATGTGCTGAACCAGCTGCTTCAGGGTATGAACACCGGTTCTTTGGATATGGAGCTGCTGCCGCAGGTGCAGCAGGCCGCTGGCGAGATCATCTCCTTTTTGCAGGTTACACCACCCTTCTCCCGATTGAATCGAAGCTATTTTGAGCAAAAACTTGCAGCCATCTTTTCCGAAGAATATATGGAGGACGCAAAAGCTTATTTACAGTTTACCCAGCAGGAGCAGCTGATCTGTGCCTTGACTGGTCAGCATAGCAAGGCAACCATGCTCGTCCGAATAGCGCAGGTACTGGGGCATTTGAGTTATTCTCTGGGGCAATACAAGGAGGCCCTGACGAAATTTGCAGAGCAGTTGAATGAACCCGGCTATGACCGTACCCCGGACGGTTATGCGGCAATGTTCGGGCAGTTCTTCAAAGGTGAGCCAACTCTGTCGGTGGATAACCCGGCCTGGATGACTCTGACCAATGCTTCGGTGCAGTATGTAGCCGCCACTCGGCCCGGAAAGACAGAGCCGCAACTGGTCAAGCGAATGCACTATGTTTCTTTTGTAGGAATGTTCCGTTCTGACTTATTTGAGGGGCTTTGTGTGGGCCATGCGCCCAAGAAATGTCCCATCTGCGGCAGGTGGTTTCTCACCATTGACGCACGGCACACCAAATACTGCGGCGGGCTGGCCCCCGGTGACCAGCGGAGACGGACGTGCCGACAAATCGGCAATCTGAGAGGACGGGAGCAGCGGGAGCTTGCAGATGATCACCCCATTAAGGCCATTTATACCCGCCGCATGAACACCATTTTGCAAAGCACCCGCCGTGGAAGGCTGGATGAAGAAACGGCAGCAGCTATGAAAAAGCTGGCAAAAGATAAGATGCTTCGTGCGCTTTCAGATCAGCGCTATGCCAGCACTGTCTATGAGCAGGAAATGACCCAAGATGCACTTTTGAAAGCCGTACAAAAGAAATAAGCAACGAAACATCCGAAAGGTGGTGAGGGAAAATGGATACAGCGTGGACATGGGAGCTGCCCGGCTACTGTGTCAAATACAGCTTTCTGACGGAACCCAAGGGCTTGACCATGTGGGAAGTGGAACGCATCTTCCAGCTCGACCCGGAACCGCCTGTTCGGGAAAACCTAAATGATTATATCTTTAAGGCCGTGCAGAGCCGAGAACTGCGCTGGTTTTCCTTTTTTCTACATCACTATGAGAACCGGCTCAATGGCCGTATTCGCCGTTTCCTGCTGCGGGAGGGGCTGGATCGCTATGACCCGGAACGCTTTTTGGACTACAAAATGGGCTGTGTGCTTGCCATGCTGGACTGTCTGCGGGAATACGATCCCGCACAAGGGGCGGATTTTCTGACCTATGCCCATCATTTTATCGGGAACGCCCTTTTGACCTGCCGGATGCAAGAGGAGGCTGGTTCCTTTGAAAATGTGGATGAGTACAAAGCTGTGCGTGGGATTGCTTGGCTCTATAATCAATCCGGTCAGTCTGAACAGGCGACAATCCAGAAATATGCCCAGAAAAACGGTTGTACCGAGGAAACCGCAGCAAAGTTTTTGGCATTGGCCAAGCAAAATCGAAGCCGTGTTCCGTTTTATCAGACCATTCAGGATGAGGACAGCGAAGAAACCGGAGAGGATGTCAGCCGGGATGACCATTGGGACTATGCGGAGATTCTATGGAACGGTATCCGGGCTGAAGCTGTCCGGGAGGCATTTGAAAAGCTGAATTACCGGGAACAGACCCTTTTGGAAAAGAGAAACGCCATCTGTATGACCTGTGGACGGGTCAGTCCCATCAGCACCCGGTTGACCTTTGAAGAACTGGCAGTCCTCTTTGAGGGCAGCACGGCCAGTGGTGCAGAACGGGCCTACCGTAAAGCCGTGGATCATTTGGCCTGTCTGCTGACAGAAGCCGGAGTGCTTCACATGATTCGGCTGAAACGCAAATCCCAGACCAAACGCAAAAAGAAAATCGCCGCCGCTGTCTACCTGTATCAGGTGGACAACGACGGCGAATGGGGTGAGATTTCGTTTGATTTTGAGGCTGGAACAGCGGAGATCATCCGGTTGGCAGAGTGGGATACGACGGTAAGTAAGAAATTTGCAAAACAGGCAATCTATCATCTGCAAACTTCTCCAAATCATAATCTGCCCAAAGATGGGATAATGATATTTGAAATATGATTCCCATATTTTAAGGCTGAATATCTTCCACCTTGTTTGTCGTCGTGCAGTTCTTTATACAGACGATCCGCCAAAGCTCTCATCACAGCCTGATACTTATCTGCATCCAAGAAGATCTGCTCATATGCTGCGGTGTTCTCCATATAAGCTTTCTGTGCAGTTGTACCAAAAATCCCCGGGAAAAGACTTCTCTCATATACTTGGCGATCCTCGGTCTTTGCGGCTTTTTTGCTTTAGAATCCTTGCGCTTTTTTTGATACAGCGTATCAACCATTACACGGTCTGCATCTGTGAATTCACCATAGAATTCTTCATTGATGCGCTGAATGATCTCGTCCAATGGACTGGTACGATCTTTTTGACCACCAGCTCGTTTTGGCTGAGTCGGTTTCCAAGATCCAGGCTTGCTTTCAAGTTCGATTGCACCTTCGTATGTCTTTTCCAGACGATAATATTCCAGCTTGACTCTATTATCAAGGTCAAATGGCTGTACGGGATCGGAGGGAAGCAACTTTGCCAAGTAAGAGCAGAAAACATACTCTTTGTGCAGTTCCTTATCGAACATACGGGTAATTTGAGAAATGTAATTATATGCCTCCCTTTTTTCATCCATTACCACCGGCTCTTGACCTTGCGGACGTCGATGTGCGTAAAGCTTTTGTAGATACCGATGCCGCCGGTGCCAGGCAACAGCGTCCCCGCATAGGCGGCCACCTGCGCGGTGTTACGCCCTGGATGGTGACATCCGCTGCCAGGCCGTACTTATCTGGATGAATACTGCTTCCGTTTCAACCGCCGTATGACTGGCAATCAGATATTCCACCGCTTAGCCAGAGCTGTTGCTACTTCTTTTGGTATACTGAGTCAAGCCGATAAGCATTAAAAAATATAACAATTCTTTTTCAAGCAAGCGCTTGATTTGTTTCGAAAAATATGATAGCCTACTATAGAAACACTGGTCAGTGTACAGAAAGGGAGGGTGCGTCTTGAGGGAAGAAAAGAAAACCGTAAAGAGACAGGAGGTTGTTGGCGTCTGCCTCGACTGCTTTGTTGAAAAGGGGCTGACTGTTGCCACTACAAAAGACCTCTGTACAGCAGCAAAGCTGCAAAACGGCGGCATCTATTATTACTTCTCCACCAAAGAGGAAATCGTTCTTGCCTGTGCCGAGGAAGCAATCAGCCGAATTGAAAGAAGTGCGTTCGACATCGTGCTGGAGGACATCAGCGACGTCAAGGGCATGATGGAGCGTTTAGGCGTGCTGGCGGACAAAATGTCGCCCACCATGCGCTTTCTGGTCAGCGTGTGCGTGTCACAGGAATACGGGGAAAAGGTAAAGCCCGCCCTCAGTCGGCTCGCGGCAAGATACCCCTATTACACGGAAAAAATCGCGGAGATCCTGGGCTGTACGCAGGACGAGGTGGAGCCGTTCGTCCACCTGTCGATCCTCGCCCTCAACAACTATATGATCTTTGCCGAGCGAGCGCTGTTTGACCCGCAGATCAAAGCGGCAAAAAAAGAGCTGCTGCGGCTTGCCGCAAGGAAGAAAAAGGAGGTCGATC
>OLRV01002968.1_pt1 | contig 12396 bp, 12 predicted proteins | sample 1672421 | NCBI WGS metagenome assembly OLRV01 (sample SAMEA3136684, study PRJEB25190) | human gut metagenome | biome: human gut; feature: human-associated habitat; material: faeces | place: Austria | collected 2013
CCTTCACTGCCTTTATCTGTTCTTATCTGCCATTCGCTAAAGACCGAAACTCCTCAGCCAGGTCATTGAGGAAGGGCGTAAGATTCTCGTCGTCGATGTCGGCGCTAAAAGCTTCGAGCATGTTCGGGAAGAAGATGTACATGCCCTGCATGTAGATATAGTAGTAATACTGCAGGTCGTCGTGATTGGCGACGACAGGGGCTAAGGCATCGCTGATGGTGAAGTTCAGGTCGTAGAAGTCGAGGAGCTCGTCTTTGAAACGGCCCAGGTCGAGGCTGCCTGCCCGGTAGTCGTCCATGAGGTGGCTGCCCATTTCGCCCAGGGCATCGGCGAGGTCGCCGATTTTTTCAGGGACGTCGAGCTTCTCATCTGCCATGACGTGCGTCAGCGTGTGCAGCGACGTGATCAGGGATTCACAGAAAAAATTAAAGGTCAGCAGCCCTTCAGAGCCGCGCAGATTCGTAAAAACCGTAGATTCCATAAGTCCTCCTTGAGATGATTTTTCCCTCATTATAACATATTTTCAGGGAAATGAATTGAATCAGGGCCTTGAATATAGTAGGATAGTAGTAAAGTATGTGAAGGAGGTAGTTTTTTTGTCGCAACGCAAGCAAAAGATTCAACTGAAAAAAAGGTCCCGTCAGTCCGCCCGCATCCATCGCGGTTTTTCCATGCCTGTCGGTATGGGGGCTGAAAACAGCCTGGTCAGCTTCCGCGATTTTGCCGACCTGAAGGCTAAGTATTTCCGCTTCAGCGGCCGCATCCAGCGCCGACCTTTCATTTTCCGGACCCTGATTCTGATGTTCGCACAGTTCATGTTTTCCATCATCCTCTACAGCAAGATCGTCGAATCGATTTTAATCAATCATACGGATTATGCTATCATTTTCGGAATCATTTTCGTCCTCTTGACGATTCCTGCTGTCTGGTCCCAGCTTTCTCTCGGCGTGCGCCGCTGTCACGACATCAACAAGACGGGCTCGCTCTTCATCATTCCTTTTCTCTGTTATTTAGGCAGCTATATCCTGCCCGTCCTCGGTCAGGATACGGCGGCGACGGCCGTGCAGTCGATCATGGCCGTCTCGTATTTAGGTTTGTTTACCGTGAAAGGGACGTCCGGCGATAACGCCTACGGACCGGAACGGGCACGATAGGAGGTTTCACCTTGACCTTAGCAGAAGGAAAAATCGGTCATGACTATGTCATTGAAAAATTGGATCTGCCGGACCAGACGGAAAAGCGCCTGCAGGCCCTGGGTATGATCAAAGGGACGGCGGTTTCTGTCCTCAACAATAAAAACCATGGGACGGTCATCATCAAGATGCGCAGTACCCGCCTGGCTCTGGGATGCGGCATTTCATCCCATATTTTCGTAAGGGGGAAAGAAAATGACTAGTGAAGCAAAAGCCCGCCCGCAGCAGCCGCAGGTCCCGGTGCAGACGGCGGAGGACGGCAAAAAGGAAATGACCGTCGCCTTCATCGGCAACCCGAACTGCGGCAAGACGACGCTCTTCAACGCCTATACCGGGGCCAACCTCAAAGTGGCCAACTGGCCCGGCGTCACCGTCGAAAAGGTCGAAGGCGCCATCAATGCCCACGGCTATCATATCCATCTCGTCGATCTGCCCGGCACGTACAGCCTGACGTCATATACCATGGAAGAACAGGTCTCGCGCAATTTCATCCTCAGCGACGAGGTGGATGTCATCGTCGATGTCATCGATGCGTCGGCGCTGGAACGCAACCTCTACCTGACGCTGCAGCTCCTGGAGCTGGGCAAGCCTGTCGTCGTCGCCCTGAACATGATGGACGTCGTCGAAAAGCGGGGCATGGAAATCGACCTGCACCGCCTGCCGGAAATGCTCGGCGTGCCCGTCATCCCCGTATCGGCTCTCAAGCGCCGCGGCCTGAGCGTCCTTTTGCACGCCGCCGTCCATCATAAGGACCACGTCCATCCGGACCGGCTCATCCACAACCATTCGAGCAAGACGAAGCATCAGCACAACCACCACAGCGAATTCGCCATGGTCTACAGTGATGCCCTGGAAGACCGCATCGACGCCGTACGCCAGCTCCTGCATGAAAAATATCCGGATCTTTACAACCATCGCTGGTGTGCCCTGAAGCTTTTGGAACGGGACCCGGAAATCACGGCGAAATACCCCGTCGACGACGTCAACCATGTCCTGGACCGCAGCTATGAATCGGATATCATTACGGAAAAATATGAATTCATCGAAGAAATCATCCATGAAGTCGTTGTCAATCAGGCCGCCAAGGCAGCGGCGACGGATTCCGTCGACAGCTATCTGACCAATAAATGGCTGGGCATCCCGATTTTCCTGGTCATCATGGGCATCGTCTTCTTCCTGACCTTCTTCATCGGCGACATGATCCAGGATGCCTTCCAGGGCTCCATCGATGCCCTTTCGGCGTCGGCCGAAGGCGTCCTGCGTTCCCTTGGCGGCGACGACATGCTCGTCTCCCTGGTCTGTGACGGCATCATCGCCGGCGTCGGCGGCATCCTGACCTTCCTGCCGAACATCTGCATCCTCTTCTTTGCCCTGGCCATCCTCGAAGACAGCGGCTACATGTCCCGCGTAGCTTATATCATGAACGACATCATGAACCGCCTGGGCCTGTCGGGCCGGGCCTTCATCCCCATGATCCTCGGCTTTGGCTGCAGCGTGCCGGCCATCATGGCTTCGCGCGCCCTGGAAGACAAGCGCGACCGCTACCGGACGATGCTCGTCACGCCCTTCATGTCCTGCAGTGCCCGATTGCCGATTTACATCCTCTTTTCGGGCATGTTCTTCCCGCACAATGCCATGATTGTCGCCTATTCCATGTACCTCATCGGCATCGTCGTCGCCCTGGCGGCCCTCAAGGCCATGAATGTCTTCTCTCACCAGAAGAAGGAAAACGACCTGCTCATCGAACTGCCGGAATACAAGCGCCCGAGCGCCCACACGGTCTATATCTATGTCTGGCAGAAGGTCAAGGACTACCTGGCCCGTGCCGGCACGGTCATCTTCGCCGCTTCCATCCTGATGTGGTTCGTCCTCAACTTCGGGCCTGCCGGCTACAGTGAAATGAGCGACAGCTTCGGCGCCATCATCGGCAAGGCCATCGTGCCTTTCTTTAAGCCTATCGGTCTCGGCTACTGGCAGATTTCGCTCTCCCTCATCGCCGGCGTTTCCGCCAAGGAAGTCGTCGTCTCCAGTTTCGCCGTCCTCTTCAACGGCGTCAACATCAATTCGCCAGCCGCTCTGGCGGCCCTGGCTTCCATGATGAGTCAGGGCGGCTTCACGCAGCTCAATGCCTACTGCATGATGCTCTTTTCTCTGCTCTATGTGCCCTGTGCCGCGACGATCGCCACGATCCACGCCGAATCGCAGAGCTGGAAGTGGACGGCCTTCTCTGTCTGTTTCCAGATTGCCGTCGCCTGGGTCCTGACCTTCATCGTCTACCAGGTAGGAAGCCGGATTTTATATTAAGTTTTCATGACTAGGAGAAGATAATGACAGAACCTATGATAAAACCGGACCATCTCAGCCACACCTATGAAGATGAAGACGGCAAGGTGGTTTATGCCTTAAAGGATATTTCCCTGGAAATCGGCAAAGGGGAGTTCGTTGCCGTCATCGGCACGAACGGTTCCGGCAAGTCGACGCTGGCCAAGCACTTCAACGTCCTCCTGACGCCGACGTCGGGCACGTGCGAAGTTTGCGGCATGCGCACGGACGATCCGGAAAATATCTGGAAGATCCGCCAGCACGTGGGCATGGTCTTCCAGAACCCGGACAATCAGATCGTCGCCGCTGTCGTCGAAGAAGACGTGGCTTTCGGGCCGGAAAATCTCGGCGTCCCGTCGGATGAAATCAAGGCCCGCGTCAGCGACGCCCTGCGCCGCGTCAACATGACGATTTATGCCAAGCACGGCCCGCACCTCCTGAGCGGCGGCCAGAAGCAGCGCGTCGCCATTGCCGGTATCCTGGCTATGCAGTGCGACTGCATCGTCCTCGACGAACCGACGGCCATGCTCGATCCCGTAGGTCGCAGGGAAGTCATGGATACGCTCCATCAGCTCCACGACGAAGGCATTACGATCATCATCATCACGCACTTCATGGAAGAAGCCGTCCAGGCGGACCGCGTCGTCGTCGTCGACCGGGCTGAGCTGAAGATGGACGGTACGCCGCGCGACGTCTTCACGCACGTCAAAGAACTGAAGGCCATGGGCCTCGACGTACCGGCCGCGGCGGAACTGGCCGAACGGCTGCGCCAGAAAGGCCTTGACCTGCCGCAGTCGATCATTACAGAGGAAGAATTAGGAGATGCATTATGTCGATTAAATTAACGAATGTGACCTATACGTACGGTATCGGTACGCCTTTCGAAAAGACCGCCCTTTATGATACGGACGTGGAAATCCATGAAGGGGAATTCGTCGGCATCATCGGTCATACGGGTTCCGGCAAGTCGACGCTGGTCCAGATCCTCAACGGCCTGATCAAGCCGACGGGCGGCACGGTCACTGTCGACGGCACGGATATCGGTAAGAAGACGAAAGAAGCCATGGCGGCGCGCCATAAGGTGGGCATGGTCTTCCAGTATCCGGAATACCAGCTTTTCGAAGAAACGATTGCCCGCGACATCGCCTTTGGGCCCCGCAACTTCGGCCTCAGCGAAGATGAGATCACGGAACGCGTCAAAGAAGCCATGGATTTCGTCGGCCTCGACTACAAGACCTATGCTGACCGCTCGCCCTTCCGCCTGAGCGGCGGCCAGATGCGCCGCGTCGCCATTGCCGGGGTCATCGCCATCCATCCGACGTATCTCATCCTCGACGAACCGTCGGCCGGTCTCGACCCTGTCGGGCGGCGGGAAATCTTTGCCGAAATCCAGCACTGGCACAAGGAAAAGGGGATTACCGTCATTTTAGTTTCCCATAATATGGACGATATTTCCCGTCTCGCCAGCCGCCTCCTGGTCCTCTCACACGGCCATATCGTCCTCGACGGCGAACCGCTGGATATCTTTGCGACGCAACAGGAAAAGCTGCACGATGCCGGCGTCTCCGTACCGCCTGTGACGGGCGTGCTCCAGTACCTCCAGGGCCGGGGCCTGGCCGTCAACGACCGCGTCCGCACCGTCGAAGAAGGCGCACAGGCTATTTATGACTGTCTGAAAGGAGGCAAGGGCCATGCTCTCTGATATTACCCTGGGCCAGTACTTCCCTGGCACGTCTTTTCTGCATAAACTCGATCCGCGCATCAAAATCGTCGCCACGATGATCTTCATCGTCGCCATCTTTTTTGCCGATTCTCTCGCGTCCTACGGACTGGTCACGGCCTTTGTCGCCCTTTGCTTCGCCATTTCCCGCCTGCCGGCGAAATTCATCCTCAAATCCCTGAAGCCCCTCTGGGTGATCATCATCTTCACCATGGCCGTCCACGTCTTTACGACGCCCGGCGACGTCCTCTGGCAGTACGGGATTTTCCACATCACCAAAGAAGGCCTCTACCAGGGCGCTCTGATGACGGCCCGCCTGGTCTTCCTCATCGTCTTTTCGTCTCTTTTGACGTATACGACATCGCCTATCGTCCTTACAGACGGCATCGAGCACCTGCTCAATCCCTTTAAGCGCATCGGCGTGCCGGCGCACGAACTGGCCATGATGATGACCATTGCCCTGCGCTTCATCCCGACGCTCCTCGAAGAAACGGACCGCATCATGAAGGCCCAGACGGCACGGGGCGCCAATTTCACGAGCGGCAGCCTCCTGGAACGGGGCCGCAACATGATTCCCCTCCTGGTACCGCTCTTTGTCAGCGCCTTCCGCCGTGCCGACGACCTGGCGACGGCCATGGAAGCCCGCTGCTACCGCGGCGGCGAAGGGCGGACGCGGATGAATGAACTGTCCTATACCTATCGGGACGGCATCGCCATGGCCGCCGTCCTCATCGTGACCGTCGTCCTGGCGGCCATGCGGTGGCTGTGATGAAGAAGAATATCTGTCTCATCGTGGCCTATGACGGCACGGATTTCCATGGCTTCCAGCGCCAGACCAATGCCGAATCGATCCAGCGCTGCATCGAACAGGGTCTGTCGGCCATCTTCCGCACGCCCATTACCATCTACGGCGCGGCCCGGACCGATGCCGGCGTCCACGCCCGCGGCCAGGTCGTCAATTTCTACGGCGAAGGCTCGATCCCGACGGAAAAAATCCCTTACGCCATGAAGGGCTATCTGCCGCCGGAAATCGCCGTCCTCTCGGCCAGAGAGATGCCCGACCGTTTCAGTGTCCGCCACGATAATGTCGGCAAGCACTACCGCTATTCTATCGACAACAACCGCATGCACGATCCCTTCCTGCTGCGCTATGCCTGGTTCATCCGCAAGCCTTTGGACCGGCAGGCCATGAAGGAAGGCGCGGCCATCCTCCTGGGGACGCATGATTTCTCGGCCTTTGAAGGCCAGAATACGACGCCTATGAACCCCATCAAGACGATGTATTCCATCACCCTTCACAAGCGGGGCCATGTCCTCGACATCGACGTCGTCGGCGACGGTTTCCTCTACCATATGGTGCGCAACATCGCCGGCGGCCTCGTCGACCTGGGCCTGCACCGCCTGACGCCGCAGCGCTTCCGGGAAATCCTCGAAGGCGGCGACCGCACGAAGCTCGGCGCGACCGCACCGGCCCAGGGCCTCTGCCTGGAAAAAGTCTTCTACGATCAGAAAGAGCTCGAAGCCTGCATTGAAGAAATGGAAGCGACCGCTATCCCCTAACCCCTAACGGTTGTTCTATGCTATAATAAAAGCAAGAGCAGTGTTTCGTGAAAAATGTTTTATCCTTTTTATGCCGGAGGTGAGGACAATGCTGACCAGCTTGTTGAAGACCATTACCAAAGGAAAAGATTTGAGCGAACGGGAAAGCACGATTGTCATGGAACAGATTATGGAAGGGACCATTTCTGACGTCCAGCTGGCGGCCTTTTTGGCAGCCCTGACGACGAAAGGCGCATCCGAAGGGGAAATCGCTGCCTTTGCCAAGACCATGCGCCGCTACAGCATGCACGTTCCCTGTATGACGGACGTCTTCGATATCGTCGGCACCGGCGGCGGCCGGACGAAGACCTTCAATATCTCGACGACAGCGGCCTTTGTCATCGCAGCCGGCGGTGTCTGCGTCGCCAAGCACGGCAACCGGGCCAAGACCTCGCGCAGCGGCTCGGCAGACGTCCTGGAGGCGCTGGGAGCCAATATTTTCTTAAGTCCTGAAAGCTGCCTGGCCATGCTGCAGGACATCGGCATCTGCTACTTCTATACGCGTTATTACTATTACATGATGAAGCGCATCGATGCCGTTCGCGAACAGCTGGGTATCTCGACGGTCTTCGATGTCCTGCGGCCGCTGACCAATCCGGCCCAGGCGTCGTACGAAGTCCTCGGCGTCAATGCGCCGCACCTCGTCGAGCCCATGGCCCATGTCCTTGCTTCCCTCGGCGTACGGCACGGCATGGTCGTTTACGGCCAGGACGGCTCGGATGAAATCTCGGCGGCCGCAGCGACAACAGTTTGTGAATTTACGCCAAAGTCCTTTTCGACGTATGAAATCAGGCCGGAAGACTTCGGCCTGCCCCGGGCGGAGCGGGACGAACTGCGCGGCGGCCTGCCAAAGTACAATGCCCGCCTGACGCGGCGCATCCTCGATGGCGAAAAGGGCGGCGCCCGGACAGCGGTCATCATGAATGCCGGCGCCGGACTCTATATCGGCGGCAGCGTCCTCAATCTCTATGCGGGCATCCGTAAAGCGGCCCGCCTCATCGACAGCGGCCTGGCCCGGCAGAAGCTCGACGATTTCATCGTCATAAGCCATCGTCTGGGAGAAGCAGAAAAAATACAGCTTATAGCAGACAAAGACCCGGAAGATATGATATAATAAAGGGTACGAAAAATTTATTTTCATGTGAGGACCGCATTTCTATGAATGATAAATATTTGGGCTGGATTCTCCATATCGGTGGTGGGATTCTGGTCATCCTGATGTTTTTGTCGATTCAGCTGATGGCACCGGATTTTTATTCCATCATGTGGCATCTGACCATTAGCGGCGACTTGGACGGCCTGGCCGACTATATTGCCTCCTTTGGCTTCTACGCCGTCGGCATCAGCATCTTTATGATTGCTTTCGTCAATGCCATCGGCCTGCCGTCGATTCCATTCCTGACGGTCAACGGCATCATCTTCGGCCTCATCCCGGGGATCATCATCTCCTGGATTGGCGAAGTCCTGGGTATTGAAATCAGTTTCCGCCTGACACGGACCCTGCTCCGCAAACAGGCGCAGAAAGTCATTTCCAAGAGCAAGATGCTGGAAAAGCTCGATTCCTACAGCTGCATCAAGACCGTCATGATGGGGCGGGCCATTCCGTACGCGCCGAATGTCGTCGTCACGGCCTTCAGTGCCCTGAGCCACATCTCCTATCGGGACCACTTCATTGCCAACTTCTTCGGCAAGATGCCTGCCGTCCTCGTCGAAGTCTGGCTCGGCCACGATCTCCTGCGCATCCAGGAACACTGGGGCCGCCTGCTCATCCTCATCGCCATCGTCGCCGTCATCTACGGCATCATCTGGTGGCGCAAACGGCACATAAAAAAAAACCGCTACCATAGCGGTCAGGAGTCATCGCATTAAGGGGATTCCCCCTTATGCGGGGCTCTTTTTTTGTCGTTCATCGTTGGTCGTTCGTCATTGGGGGATGCAGTCCGCTGTTCGCAGTCCGCAGTCCGCAGTCCGGAAAGGCCCCTGCTATGGGCCCTTGTAGGGGCGTCCGTGTGGGACGCCCGCGTGAATCCTGTGCATAGCCTTATCCTGTATTTGCAGAAACTTCGACAAACGACGAACGAACCACGACAAATAAAAAAGAACCCGTCGCGTTAAGCGACGAGCTCTTTACTTCAAACTTTTCTTTAGTGTCCCGCTGACTGCTGTTGTTTGTCTTCGGCTTCAGCGGCTTCTTTTTCCTGGATTTCCGCCCAGAGCTTATCGGCTACAGGGCGCCATTCTTTGGCGTATTCTGCGCATTTGGCACAGAGGTGTTCGGCCGATTCCGGCGACTGCATATCCGTCGATTTGGCGCCGCAGCGCTGGACCATTTCCTGCAGGTACTGGGGATTTTCCAGCATCGGGCAGGGACGGAGATGGTTGCCGTTGAAAGGCTGGCCTTTGGCGTATTCTTTGAAGATTGGCTGCTGCAGGCATTCGAGGAGGCTCTTGTCGTTGATGTTGGCGCTGGAGTAGTGGATGAAGACGCACGGTTCGACGTCGCCGTTCGGGTTGATGTGGCAGTAGTTGCGGCCGCCGGCGACACAGCCGTCGATGAACTGGCCGTCGTTCTGGAAATCGATGGGGAAGATGGCCTTGCCGCCTTTGACGCCGCGCAGTTCACGGACGCGGCGGACCATGTAGGCGCGCTGCTGGGCCGTAGGCAGGAGGTCGACGGAAGCGTCGTTGCCGACGGGCATGTAGTGGAAGTACCACGTGTACCAGGCGCCTTTGCTGATCAGGAGGTCGAGGAACTTATCGGATGTGACTGTTTCGATATTGTTGCGCGTGTAGCAGATGGACGTGCCGAAGACGATGCCGTGTTCGCGTAAAAGGTCCATGGCGTGCATGACTTTGTCGAAGTCGCCCTGGCCGCGGCGGCTGTCGTTGACTTCGCGGAAGCCTTCGATGCTGATGGAGAAGCTCAGGTTGCCGACGTCCGTGACTTCTTTGCAGAAGTCTTCATCGATGAGCGTGCCGTTCGTGAAGGCATGGAATTCGCAGTCTCTGTATTTGCGGCAGAGCTTCAGGATATCTGCTTTGCGGACCAGCGGTTCGCCGCCCGTGAGGAGGTAGAAATGACAGCCCAGTTCGCGGCCTTCGCGGACGATCTTATCCATGACGTCCATGGAAAGGTTCAGGGTATGGCCGTATTCGGCAGCCCAGCAGCCGATGCAGCGGAGGTTGCAGGCACTCGTCGGATCGAAGAGAATGGCCCAGGGGATGTTGCAGTGGTATTTCGCTTTGGCCGCATCGCGGACGCGCAGGCCGGCGAAGCCCGCTTCGAAGCCCAGGTCCATGACGGCCGTCTTGACGACGTTCGGATTGAGCGTGTCCAGGGCGCGGTTGAGGAACTGGAACCATTTCCCGCCTTCATCGATGAGGCGGCACGCACCTTCAAAGGAACTGTCTTCGAATAAGTCGCCGAAGAGGTGCTGCATGACGAAGGTCAGATGCTTGAGCTTCTTCTTGCGCCCTTCCGGGTCTTTGTCTTTGAGGATATGATTAACGAGGATTTCGATGCTCTTTTTTTCAGCGGTATAAGTCAGTTTATTCAAGGGAAACACTCCTTCATGCAGTAAAATCAGCGGCAAATAAGAACGGGCAGGCCCGAATGGGAGGAGACGTAGCGGCCGACGCTCCCGAGGAGGACGCTCTGGATGCGGCCCAGGCCGCGGCTGCCCATGACGATGAGGTCGGCGTCGGCTTCAGCAGCGGTCTGGAGAATGACCGGTCCCGGCGAACCGATGCGGTAGAGGCACTGCAGGGGCACGTCTGAGGAAAGCTGCTTTTTGCAGCGCAGGAAGGCGTTCTGGCCTTTGGTCTTCATGTGTTCGGCCAGTTCCTGCAGTTTTTGCGGTGCCATCGTGTCCGGCACTTTCGTGTCATGCAGGCTGTCGCTGATGCTGGCCACATAGAGGACGGTCAGGGAAGCGCCGTCGCCTTTGGCCAGGGTTTCGGCCTGTTCCAGGGCCTGCAGGGACGATTCGGAACCGTCGACAGGGACCAGGATGTGGCGGTAGGGCCCTTTCTTTTCATCGCGGGCTAAGAGAATCGGGCACGGTGCGTGCGTGACGACGTACGTGCTGACACTGCCGAGGAGGAAGTTCTTCAGAGGCTGGTTCCCGCCCCGGCCCATGCAGATGAGATCTGCCGGCAGCGCTTTTTGTTCTTCCAGGATCGATACTTCCGGCGCGCCCAGTTCAAAGACTGACTTCATCGTCAGCGAAGCGGGGACGAGGGCGGCGAATTTTTTCAGGATGTCCGTGCTCTGCGCTTTGGCGGATTCGGAAATTTCATCCATCGTCAGTTCGCTCGTGTTTTCAATCTGACTGAACTGGTTGATGACTTCTGCCATGTTGGCGACGCTCAGCAGGGTGATCGAAGCGCCTGTGATCTTGGCGATATCGATGGCGTGCTGCAGGGCCTGCCGGGAATGATCGGACCCGTCGACAGGGACGAGAATATTTTGATATGCTTTCATAAAAAATACCTCCTTCAAGCTTGTCTTTAGGATAGCCTTGAAAGGAGACGGCGTCAAAGTGGTTTTCACATATACTAATTATAGTATCCGTGTTATAATTAGTAATACGAAATATTATTATGCATAAAAGGGAAGGAGCCTTCATGGATTCAGAAAGACGTGAATACGAATATATCCGGATGATTGCCGAAACGGGGAGCTTTATGGCAGCAGCCGAGAAACTGTACATCACCCAGCCGTCGCTGAGTCAGTTCATCCGCCGCATCGAACACCATATCGGTGCGGATCTCTTCGACCGGTCCCATCAGCCCGTGACCCTGACGGAAGCGGGACGCATCTATCTGGACGTGGAAGGGAAAATCCAGGAACTCTGCAAGGTCCGGGAACAGCGTATCCAGGACCTGGGCCATACGGTCAGCGGCACGGTCTGCATCGGCAGCTCCAATTACCGCAGTTCCACCATCCTGGCCCGGGCCATCCCGCTCATCAATGAACGCTATCCGTACATCGACATCCGCCTGGAAGAAGGGACGACGCGGGAACTGGAAGATTTCGCCCTTCAGGGGAAGACGGATTTCTCCATTGCCGTCAAGCCCGTCGGCTACAGCGGCCTCGACTATATCGAGCTCTTCAAGGAAGAACTGCTCCTGGCCGTCTCGCCGGCCTGGGACATGGGGGAAAAGATGATTTATCAGGAAGCCCTCCATTCGCAGTATCCCGTCTTCGACAGCCGCTGCCTCGACGGGCGGCCTTTCCTGGTCATGAAGGAAGGCCAGGAACTGCGCCATTCTTTCTTTTCTCTGATCGATGCCCTCGCCATCTCGCCGACAGTGGCCCTGGAAACGAGGGATATGGCCACGGCCCAGACCCTGGCCGGCATCGGTGTCGGTGCGGCCATCGTCCCGAGCGGCCTCGCCGCCGCCCACGTGCCGGCCGTCACGCCGCGCTACTTCACGCTTCGGTCCTATCTCGACGACTGGGACGTCGTCCTGACCTACAAAAAAGGCCGCTACCTCTCGAAAGCCGACAAAGCCGTCATCGGGGTCATCTGTGAAGCTGTACAGTAAGCGTGCAGGGGC
>OLRV01002981.1_pt1 | contig 12360 bp, 9 predicted proteins | sample 1672421 | NCBI WGS metagenome assembly OLRV01 (sample SAMEA3136684, study PRJEB25190) | human gut metagenome | biome: human gut; feature: human-associated habitat; material: faeces | place: Austria | collected 2013
ACCAGAACCTAAATCTAGCGCGTCTGCCAATTCCGCCATATCCGCATTATGCGAAGAAGCCTTACGGACTCTCCGCTAAAAATTATAACCGCACATCACAAAAGTGTCAATTTATTTTGCCGGATTAAGCAGTTCTTCGGCATAATAAACCGACTGCATTGCGTCCTTGCCATAGAAATCCGCTCCTATCATATCCGCGTATTCCTGCGTAAGTACCGCTCCTCCGACCATTATTTTACACCACGGTGCCGACTCATGGAGTTTCTTTATTGTCTCCTCCATGCTTACGACTGTTGTTGTCATAAGCGCGCTGAGTCCGACAAGCGGCGCATGTGTCTCTATCACCTTGTCGACAACCGTCTCCGGCGGTACGTCTTTTCCAAGGTCAATCACATCATATCCGTAGTTTTCGAGAAGAACTTTTACAATGTTCTTTCCGATGTCGTGTATATCACCTTTGACCGTTGCGATAACGATCGTTGCTTTTTTCTCCTGATTTGTGCCCTGACTGCTTACATATTCCTTGATAGCCTCAAAACCTGCTTTCGCAGCCTCCGCGCTCATAAGCAGCTGCGGAAGGAATACAGTACCTTTTTCAAAACCTTTACCGACAATATCAAGTGCCGGCACAAGCTCACCGTTGATTATCTCCATTGTATCCTTGGTGCCGAGTTCATCTTTGGTCGCTTTGTAAGCCTGCTCTTTAAGTCCTTTCACGATACAATCCGTGAGGCTCAGATTTCCTGTCACGGCTTTGCCGGCCTGCTTAACACTTGTTACCGTCTGTGCCACCGGTGTCGGTTCCGCCACGGCATATTTTTCTATATATGACATGCACTGGCTGTCAAATCCGCCGAGCACGCAGTATGTGTCGTATGCCTGAATCATCGCTCGGGCATTCGGATTAATGATACCTGCCGAGAGGCCTGCCTGCATTGCCATCAGGAAAAATCCCGAATTGATAACTTCACGCTGTGGGAGACCGAATGATATATTTGATACACCAAGCACCGTTCTTCCGCCGTGTGCCTTTATCTCACGCACCGTATCAAGTGTGATATTTGCCGAATTATTGTCCGTGCTCATGGTCATAGTGAGTGCATCAATCACGATATCTTTTGGCTTTATACCGTATTGGGCCGCAGTGTCATAGATTTTCTTCGCAACCGCGAGTCTTCCCTCTGCGGTATCCGGAATTCCTGCCTCATCAAGTGCAAGTCCGACGACTGTTCCGCCGTATTTCTGCACCAGCGGAAAAATCTGATGCATGATTTCTTCCTTGCCGTTGACGGAATTGATCATCGGTTTGCCGTTATATATACGCATTGCCTGTTCCATCGCAACAGGATCCGTTGTGTCAATCTGAAGAGGAAGCGGAAGCACGCTCTGCAGTTCATAGACCGTTCTTCTCATCATTGCCGGTTCATCGATCTCCGGAAGTCCTACATTGACATCCAGGATATGTGCTCCCGAATCAGCCTGTTTAACGCCCTCTTCGAGAATGTATTCCATATTATTGTCACGGAGCGCCTGTTTGAATTTGGATTTGCCGGTCGGATTGATTCTCTCACCGATTATGACCGGTCTTCCTCCAAGTTCGACTGCCGTTGAGTATGATGTAACAATAGTATAATCTTTATCAGTAAGCGGCTTCGGAGTGATACCAAAGCAGCGCTCTGTCAGTGCCTTGATATGTGCAGGTGTGGTACCGCAACATCCGCCGGCCATCCACGCACCCATATTGATTATCTCTTCCATATCCTCCGCAAATTCTTCCGGACCTACATCATACACGGTCTTACCGTTCTCGGAGCGCGGAAGTCCCGCATTAGGTGTTATAACAAGAGGAATTGATGCATAGCGCGCCATTGTTTCAAAAATAGGTTTCATCTGTTTCGGTCCGAGCCCGCAGTTCATTCCGATTGCATCCACCCTGAGTCCTTCAAGCAAGGCAACCACGACCTCAGGTGTCGCACCCGTAAGCATCTTATGATGCTCGTCAAAAACAACCGTCGCCACAACCGGAAGATTGGAATTCTCCTTGGCTGCAAGTACCGCCGCCTTGAGTTCGTAAGTGTCACTCATAGTCTCTATAAGAATAAGGTCGGCACCGGCTTTGGCTCCGTATCTGACAACATCGGCATATATCGATACACACTCTTCAAAATCAAGCGTTCCCATCGGTTTGAGGAGTTTGCCAGTCGGGCCCATATCAAGTGCTACATATGCCTTGCGTCCGCTGTCTGCGACTGCTTTCTTCGCATTTACGACCGCAGCCGTGACTATTTCTTCAAGATTATCGTATTTAAATCCGTTGGCGCCGAATGTATTAGCTAATATTATATCTGCCCCGGCATCAAGGTATGCCCTGTGTATATCATACAACACTTCAGGTCTCGTAAGGTTCCATGTCTCCGGAAGTTCTCCCGGTTTAAGTCCTCTCTCCTGAAGGAGTGAGCCGAGTCCACCGTCAAAAAATATTATTCTCCTGCCTAATTCTTCCCTGATATCCAATCAGTTTTACCTCCTGTATGCACAATCTTTTTTGCCACAGATTTCACAGCCCTCTATATGGCATCTGCTGTTCTCACTGCTTATTCCCATAACCGCCGTGACCGACTTCTCCGGAAGCATCACGCCCCCGTCCGAAAGTATGATTCCGACAGTCTTATATGCCGCAAGGACATCCAGAAACTCTTTCTGTATCGTAAGCGGAAGATCTCCGTATCCGGGACTGAACCTCGGTCTTAAAAAGAGTCCTTCTGCCTTGAGTTCTTCTTCAAGCGCCTTCTGGCACTCATTGCAATATGCCTCTATTGCGGCTGCGCCGACGCCCTGAAGCACCGCTGCCTTGGCTATTGATAATTTATTATACCTATTCATCAGCATATCAACACCGTTGCCAAGTGTCGCCGCGAAAAAAATAATTTCCCCGCAGCCGGTCAGATTCTTAGCCAGGTTCTTACTGTGAAATGTAAGTCCCCCCGCAGATATGTTATCATTCTCATCCACTTTAAGCGTAAATCTGCGGTGCACATTCCGCGGCTGCATTACTTTTTCGGCCTCCCGGATACACTCTTCCATCATGTCAAGTGTGCGTTCATCCGGGGTATTCCGCCCCAAACCCATATATCTGAGTGCTTCTTTGCGGTCTATTATCATCCTATGATCTCCGAGAGGTTGTCAAGAATCCCTTTCGCTATCTCCGGCTTATTCATTGAATATACATGAATATGGTTAATTCCGTTAGCGATAAGGTCAATTATCTGGTCAGTCGCATACGCTATTCCCGCCTGGCTCATTGCCGCAGGGTTGGTACCGAATCTGTCAACTATTGCCTTGAATCGTTCCGGTACATTGCATCCCGAAAGTCTCACTGCGTTCTCAACCTGGTTGGCTCTTGTAATCGGCATAATTCCCGGAACAACCGGCACGAGTATTCCGGCCTCGCGTACTTTATATAAGAAATTATAAAAAATATTATTGTCAAAAAACATCTGTGTCGTGAGAAATTCACAGCCTGCGTCAACTTTTTTCTTAAGATTAAGGATGTCCTCTTTCTTCGTTGCCGAATCCGGATGTCCTTCTGGGTAACATGCCCCTCCGACGCAGAAATCGCCGTACTTCTTAATATCTCCGACAAGTTCAGACGCATAGTGGTAATCCTTAAACGGATCTCCTTCAAAATCCTTCGGTCTGTCACCGCGCAGTGCAAGTATATTCTCAATTCCGGCTTCCTTCATTCTGCCAAGCGTGTCTTTAATATCTTCCCTGCCCGCACCGACACATGTAAGATGTGCTATTGTGGTAACATCATATCTGTCCTGTATCTCGGAAGCTATATTGACTGTATTGCCTCTTGTGCTTCCGCCGGCACCGTATGTAACGCTCATATACGCCGGTTTAAGAGCAGCAACGCCAAGCGCCGCTTTCTCAACAGATTCGTAGTTAGCGGTTGTCTTCGGTGGAAAAACCTCCATTGATACCGTTATTTTCTCGTCTTTTAATATGTCTCTTAATTTCATGTATTATGTCTCCTTGATCAGTCGTCAAAACGCAATGATGCGGCTCCTATTGCCGTCGCATACTGTGCTTCCTTCGGTATTATGAATTTAACTCCGCAAAGATTGCCTACCGCTCCGAGCAGTTCTTCCGCCTGCGGAAGTGTCGCTACCGAACCGGTCGCAACTATGGTCTTGATGTCAGTATTACGACACGCAAAGACAGCTAACATTCCCGCTGTCTGATATACCATATTAAGTATTCCGAGTGCTATATCCGCATTCGTGACATTGTTCTTGATCTTACCGAAATTGGATGCCGTGACATACGATGGCAATGCTGTCGTGTCCGTATTGCTGATTTCGTTAATTCCAAGGTCAACCTTCGTCACATCGCCTCCCTTGGCAAGCTCCGCAACAGCGGTCACATCACTTTCTCCGAGCATTTTCGTCGCAAGCCCGATAAGCGTTCCTCCGCCGACACCGCTTCCTCCGATATGCTCATATACATCATTACGTGCATGAACAAAGGCGGTTCCCGTTCCCATACTTATGACAAGAGTTTCATCAAGCCCGGACATTATAAGTCCGCTGTGCCCGATTGCTTCAAACTCATTAACTTTACAGCTTGGAATATCATATATGCTTCCCCCCTCAACCTGTGAGGATCCTACCCCCGTAAGGACAATCTTACGAACCTGGTCAAATGATATTCTGTTACTGTACAGAAGGTTGCCGATTGCCCCGTAAAGGGCAGTTATCTGGTCCGCTGCCTTTACCTGCAGTGTCGCAATACATTCCTTCTTTTCGTTAAGTGCCACAATTTTGGTCGTGGAACCGCCTATATCAACGCCTAATACAACATTCATGTCTCCGTTTTTCTCCCATAATAAGGCATTCTGCCGCCTTTTTTTATGGTTCATAGTATAGCATTTTGACATGTTATTGTAAAGGATGTTTATTTTTACGTAACAGTGGGGTTCCGCGCGGCGCCACACTTCCGCCCTATCTGCACTTCCCCTCGCGGCCTGATTTTTCGCTTTCATCGGCTTTGTTGTAATATTTGATTATTTTATCACTTTTTTGGTCATTTTCTGGCTCCAGGTGAGATATTTCTATATAATCGCTGATATATTATAGAGCACAATACCCCTTATTTAATTTATTTCGCCAATCCGGTGGTATATTTGCGGCAATATATAATAATATTTGATATCATCTTTTTTGTCTTCGCTTTAAATTTCTCCCCTTTTACATCAAAATGCTGCAAAAAGTGAGATTTTGACACTTTCGCAGCATTCCATATTGCATCGATTTATCACTTTTGTGGCAGATAATCACAATTTGGTGTGAATTGTATCAGATATAGCAACCAAAGTTTGCTCTTTACTCTCTCTTCCACCTGGCCATTCCGCGCGGCGCCACACTTCCGCCCTATCCGCACTTCCCCGCGCGGCATACTTACAGCAGTGCGTCAAGTCCCGCCTCGTCAAATACCTTCTTGTGCGCAAACAGCTTGCAAAGTGCGGCGAAATTCTCTTCGGAATGTTCCACCTCTCTTGAATAGAGATGCGCTATATCAACGCGCTCAGTGAATGAAAGCGAGCCGCCGTTGCGCTTCCACACCGCCATATCACACTGCATGATCATGAGTGTGCTAACTATTGCCATCTTGACTTTGGTGAGAACATCACGGTCAAATACCCCTTTTAGAAAATACCTGAACACGAAATACGATAATATATTCTCATACTCGTAAGCATATGTACAGCAGTACGAACGGTACTCCGATTCGATATCATCATAACCGCTGCCATAAAGAATACTTTCGCAAAGGCCGGCAAGTTCCACCCATTCACGCTTGATTATCACCTGTCTGAGGTAATATTTCCAGAACGTCCGATACGCAGATGCCTTATCGGCTTTACGCGGTCTCCATGAAGCCGGAGGGTTATAATTAGAGATAACATTATGAAGCCGGTCCGGATTCTTTATATTGCGCTGTAAATTTATTGCATAGTCAAGAAGGATCCGCATACGACCGTAAATGTCGGTTTCACGGTTCCACACCATGTCAAACGCGCGTTTTCTGGCATCCCTTAAATTCAGGAAAAGAAGGCCGTCTATATCATTAAGCGCCGGAAACGCATCCTCATCATTGTGTTCGGTAAATCCCGGCGTACGGTCTTCGGTAAGAATAAGTTCTGCCGCGGTTTGGCAGGAAAGTGCAATGCCTGTCTCCCGCAGATTGCCGTACTCGGTTGTATAACGCGGATACTGGTCACAAGTCACACATAAAGCATCCTCTCCGAGAGCGGTGTACAGATCGCACAGATTATTGTCATTGAGAAAAGGGCATCTTCCGTCTTCCCTAATGCGAAACTGCCCCTCTGCTCCTTTGACACCATCGACCATAACCGAATGAAGACGGTCGCCGAAATCGCCGGTTATGGTCTTATAATATTCGTATGAGGCATCATCCACATCCACCTGCCAGCCTGCGCAGCAGGTATCCTTGCATTCGCCCGCGATACATTTGAATTTATCATAATAATCAGGTGTTCTAATCAACATAATTGTTATATTTATCGAGCTGGTTAGCCGATGTTACTATTTCCTCCATTAAGCCGCCGGCCTCTTTGGTCTTGGCCATATTATTGTTGCTGAGTTCAACAGCCATATCCATGCTGGCAGCAACCTCCTGCGGAAAGCTGGTTAATGCTGTCAACAATCGCATTATTGGAATCAACGATCTGTTTAAGCTGCTTCTGCGTATCTGTAACACTCTCGTAGAGCTGTTTGAACATATCCTCCATCTTGACGTAGGTGCCCATTGAATCGTCTATAAGCACTTTCTCATCTTCGATTGATGCCACAACCTTGCTTACGGTTTCCTTGGTTCCGGAAGCATTGTTTTCGAGTGTCTCCACTATTCCGTTTATTTCGGCGGTAAGCGTCTTAGTCTCATCGGCAAGATTACGGATTTCATCGGCAACGACCGCAAAACCGCGTCCTGCCTCACCGGCTCTGGCACTCTCGATTGATGCATTGAGCGAAAGAAGATTGGTCTGTGAGGATATACCGTTAATCTTGTCGGTGATTCCTCTTACTTCAATTGCATTCTTTACAAATTCATTGATCGTATTCATAACCTGCTCATTCATTGCAGAAATATTGGATGCCTTATCATCAAGTTTCTCAACAAGCTTACGTCCCTCGGAAACCATGTTAAGTGAATCGCCTGCGATACGTTCCATTCTCGATGCATTGCTGTCAGCAGTAATGATCATTTCCTGGATATTGCTTGTCATAACTGTCTGGCTCTCTATATTCTTGGCATTATCGTTATTGCTGTCGGCAACCGCCTTAAGTGTCTCAAGCGCAGTTGTCGTTGCATCGTTAAGTTCTTCCATAAGAGCATCCGCTTTATTGGTGTTCTCTTTAACCGTGTTGCCCAGTGCAAGTACGTCAGAAAGAATCTGTTCGGATTTCTCCTTCTCTGACTTAACCTCATTCATCTGCTCACCCTTCATGACCTTCTCGAGATGTGTAATCCATGTAAGTGCAGATCCGGCGACACCGATGGTAGCAGCCTGAAGCAATGCCGATGAAAGTGCAAAATCAATTCCGGATGGCATACTGCCGCTGATAGCTGCCATAACAACCGATACAATATTAAGTACAAGAAATACGCCGGAAATAATTCCCATAAATAAAGTATCAAAATACAGTACATACATTACCATAATAGGAAATGCCATCGTAAAAACAGTATCGCTCTTCGCGTTAATAAGTGCGATTCCGTATATTGCGGCATAACCTATGATCGATACGAAGCGGAAGAGATTTCCATCCTTTTTAATAAAATATACGACATAGTCCGCCACAAGAGTTGCCGCGGTTGCCACTGCAACAATAATTCCCAGATTCATCGAAATATTGCCCTTCATGGCGTCCTGAAGATAGCCGCCAATCAGAAATACATCTATAATGGTCATAATGATTATTACAAATGTATTCGTCTTTTTCATATGTTTCATTGAGTTTCTCCTAATACATGCTTAATATATTTATTTTAACATCTTCCGCAATGTGTATCAATATCTTTTTGTAGCATTTAATATAAAAATTTATATAAAACTCCGGGCAGAAGAACTATATCTTCCACCCGGAGTCGCAATGTCAAATATTACATTACAGGTTCAAATTCAAAACGAAGTCTCGGAAGTTCCTTGATTTCGTAATAGTAATTGGTGAGCCAGTCTTCACCCTGTGACGGATCGTTCTCACCGGTCGCAGGAGGAGCAAAAATATTGAGTTTCACAGTCTTAGGTCCGCTTATCTTACCGTCAAAGAATGCCGGCATGAAATCTACGAATTTAACGCCCGGTGCCTTGTAGAACCACTGTCCGTTAATTTCCATCATAAGGTTGGCATCAGCAAGACTTCCTTCAAAATAAGCCTCGGCAAAAACAGGATTTTTCTCAAGGTCAACATCAATTGCGATACCTTCTGAATCTTCCGAGCTTCCCCAACGCAGTGTGACCGGAAGTTCGGCATCGCCCTTAACCTCAATTCCCTGCTTGAAGAAATCGTCATTCATGATTTCCTTGTATGCGCCGAGAATAGGCTGCTCAACTCCGACATCGGAATTGTTAGGGTCTGTAATCTCAAGTCCGAGTCTTCCGTCATCCCTGAACTGGTAGAATGTGAAACCGCTGAGCCAGTTCTCGCTGTCGGCTTTGATGTATTCGCAGAATTCCTTAACGGTTGCAATCTGGTCAAAAGGTCCTGTTACGTCACCGTCCGCATTGAACTCAGAGATAAGCATCTGCTTGTTTACACCGCCGTTGATCTCACGGAATCTCTTGTATGCCGCCTTGGTTCCGTCATAAATTTCCTTAGTATTGCTTCTCTTATGCTTGCTGTTGTCCTTAAGGGCAACCTCATAAGGCCATCCCCAGTTGAGTGAAAGGTACTGGTCAACAGACCAGATGTCAGTTTCCTTAACTGCCTCTGCAAATTCTGCTTCTTTCTCGATTTTGTCCGAGCCCGGTTCAAGACCGCCTATGCAGAGAATCATAGATACATTAGGAGCGATTTTCTTAAGGATTCTCTGGAATCTTACATAGAAATCGGCAACCTGTTTGTAGCTTGCTCTCTTGGTAAATGAGAACCAGTCTCCCGTAGCTTCGTGATTAAGTCTTAACATCATGCGGCCGTAAGGAACAAGGTCCTTGGCAATGGCTTCAATCTGCTCATCCGTAACGTTTGGATCGCATGTAAGTGTAAGGACAACTTCCTGTCCGTGTTTTCTGATATCACGCATGCATGTAAACGGCTCTCCGTCATGATTTCCGTCAATTCCTCCGCGGTATGGGAAATAATCATCATACGGATAATCCCATGCAAAAGAAATATTGGTATCCTTGCATGCCTCGCTGACTCTCTGCGGCCACTCCTTATCAAAAGGATAGTAGCAATACATAATATTGATTCCTCTATGTGGTCTGCCAAGTTTTCTTAAGATATAATCCTGATTGACATAAAGTCCTCTTTCGCTTCCGTCTCCGAGATCGAGCGCACACTTCGCAGGTGTAAGCTGTGTCTTTGATATTTTCATAAATGACCTCCTGATATAAAATTTATTTCATAAATACAAATGATTTAAGCTCAAATAAAGCTTTGTTCTCAAAAAATGTTTTGGTCCAGCCGCCATAAGCCGTTGTAACCTTGAAAAATACCGCGTGTCTTCCGGTAACCGCTTTCACAACAGTATTGACCGTTCCGGAATCATGTCCTATCTTAACCGAACCGATTTCCTCGCCGTCTTCTCCATCGATAAGGATATGAAGCGTACAATCGGCTCCCATACCGTTGATCTGTGCCGCAAATTTCATTGTTCCGGAGCTGTAATCGTCACCGAATTCGTAATATTTGTAACCGATTACCGTTCCTTCTTTAATATTGGTAATCACACGTTCAAAAGGATTATGCTCCGTAATAAAAGCTTCGCCCTTAAGCACACATGCGATATCCGCCGGCGTAACCTTATACGGTGAAAGAGCGTCTTCAAAACCAAGCGATGTCATCTCAACCGTCGGTATCGTACCATCCGCAAGAATCTCTATTTTCTCAACGCAACCTCTTCGCGACATGATTGAGCCGTTCGTCATCCTATGGTAAAAAATATACCATTGTCCGTTAATGCATGCAACCGAGCCATGGTCATTACCGCCCGGATAATCCGCACCGTTATCTACAATGTATCCGCGGTATGTGAACGGTCCCGTCGGCTTGTCCGATGTCGCATATGCAAGGCGCGAACCCTGCTGCGGTGAATATATAAGATAATACAATCCATTAATCTTACGCATCGAGCACGCCTCAAAAAAGAGCTTATCTTTGGTATCGAAGCCACGCTCCGGAACCGGCTCATTCGGTATGATATGTTCTATCTCACTGCCGTCTATGATCTCATACATATTATCGCTGTTGACCTCGGCCATAAACGAGCGTTCAAACCCGCAATAAATATATGTACGTCCGTCATCATCCACGAACACGCCCGGATCTATGAACCATCCGTCACAGCAGATTTCATCCGGCATCGTGTATTTATATTGGGAAATAAGCTTAAACGGACCTTCCGGCCTGTCGCTCACTCCAACGCATCCGCGCGCATTGATAATGTACGCATAAAGATAATATCTGCCATCTTTCTCTACTACATCCGGCGCAAAAAGCTGGTTATTCTCATTCGTCCAATCGGTGTCGGCCGCATGATCCCTGTCCGGAAGCGTGTGAAAAATATCACCGTGGCATACCCAGTCATTCAGATTATCAACCGGTGCACTCCAGCACTTAAGCACATAGTCGCAGAAGCTGTCCGCCCCAGCCTTGTCATGTGAACCGTACACATACACCCTGTCCCCAAAAACTCTCGGCTCACCGTCCGGAATATACTCCCACTGCGGAAGATATGGATTAGCCATAACAAAATCCTCCTGTCAAATCAAATAATCTATTAGACTATAACCTATATCCATATGAAAAAAAAGGGAATTATTATATATTTTTTACTTGAATTAATGCACATTCATATTGACAAAAAAACCCCCGCCGCGCATAATACATAAAAAAGATGTTGATTTTTCAACATTAATGTAAGGAGGTAATGAGGATGTCCATGTCGGATCGATTTGATATTTTTACAATGACAATAACTCAGATATACCGCAGTCTCCAGCGTATCAAGAACCGCGAAATGACGGAGGTAAATCTTAAAGGAGTGCATGTAATGTGTTTACACACGCTCAACCACAACCCGGGCGGAATGACATTAACCGCACTCAGCCAGGCATGTGAAGAAGACAAAGCTGCAATGTCAAGAACAATCGCGGAACTTACCAGACGCGGGCTTGTGACCACATCAACGGAAGCTAAGTACCGCGCACCGATTATACTTACCGATACAGGCCGCGAAACAGCAGCCAAGGTCGATGAGATGATCAATGAAGCCGTGGATGCCGGCGGAAACGGACTTACCGATGCCGAGCGCGCCGAGTTCTACCGCATGCTCACGCTCATATCCAATAATCTTATTAAATACCTTAAGGAGGACTGACAACATGTTCTGGGCAAAGAAAATTTACTGCCGATGCTACCAACAGATTTTTCATATAGCAATCCCGTTTCTTCCATATAGAAAGCCGAAGATACTTCAGGGAATTGCAGAGCTTCCTACCCTGCTTCATAAGAAGAAAATAACATCTCTCCTTCTCGTGACCGATGCAAGCATCCGTTCATTCGGACTTACCGCACCGCTTGAGAAACTTCTTGCCGATGAAGGAATTGAATGCATAGTATATGATAAAACGGTTGCCAACCCGACAACTGTCAACGTTGCCGAAGCACTTGAACTTTATAAAGAAAATAACTGTGAGGCACTTATAGGTTTTGGCGGAGGTTCATCAATTGACTGTGCCAAGGCAGCCGGTGCAAGAATCGCCCGTCCGGGCAAAGAACTTTCTGATATGGAAGGAATCCTGAAAGTAGGACGTAAACTTCCGCTTTTAATTGCAATTCCGACAACTGCCGGAACCGGAAGTGAGACAACGCTTGCCGCGGTGATCACAGATGCCGAGACCAGACATAAATACCCTATCAATGATTTTCCGCTCATACCGCATTATGCGGTTCTCGACCCGGAGGTGACACGTTCACTCCCGCCGTCACTCACTGCGACAACGGGAATGGATGCACTTACACATGCAGTCGAGGCATATATCGGACGCTCTACAACCGCCGGAACCCGCAAAGATTCCATCCGCGCCGTGCAGCTTATTTTTAAATATAT
>OLRV01002985.1_pt1 | contig 12340 bp, 10 predicted proteins | sample 1672421 | NCBI WGS metagenome assembly OLRV01 (sample SAMEA3136684, study PRJEB25190) | human gut metagenome | biome: human gut; feature: human-associated habitat; material: faeces | place: Austria | collected 2013
ATCTTTTATGCATTCTTGCCTTCTTACCTCAAACATAAATTTATTCTTCAGATATAATAATTCTCATCAACAAATTGAGACTGTGTTATCTTTACGTTTCTAATACTCCACCCCTGTTTTCTCCCTTATTCTGTCCATTATTTCCATAACCGCAATTATTTCGGCATGAGGCATCCGGGTGCACTCGGTCCGGCCGTTCTGTATGGCATCGATTGCGGCATCAAGCTCATATTCGAATCCGGTTATCTGTGCAGGCGTATCAATATGGCTGATAATTTCGTGGGAAGTATTATAAACATCAATGCCTTCACAGTTATTTATATTGTGAAAAACAATATATCCATCTGTCCCGTATACTATCCCGTCGCGGCTTCCTGCGGTTCTGGCATCACAATGAAGGACCGCCATTTTTCCATTCTCATACAGCATCGTAATTCCGTCGGCCATATCCATGCCGTTGGCATTTAAGACAGCAGATGCCGTTATTGCGCGGATGTCATTGCCCAATACCATTGATGCAAAATTAACACAATAGACTCCGATATCTAAAAGCGCACCTCCGCCAAGATCCTTGCGGATAATTCTTTCTTTATTGGCAATCGGATATGACAAAGAAGTCGATACGGACATAACTTCTCCTATGATTTTACTTTTAATAAGATTATCAAGCGTAAATCTCATTGGAAGATATCTTGTCCAGATTGCCTCGCCAAGAAAAAGTCCCCTGTTCTCTGCCATGGAAATCAATTCAGAAGCCTGTGATGCGTCAAGCGTAAAAGACTTCTCACATAATACATTCTTGCCGTGTTCAAGGCACATCCTGATATGTTCATAATGAAATGAATGTGGTGTCGCCACATATACCAGTTCGACATCAGAATCCCCTACAAGTTCGTCATACGAACCATAAGCATGTGCAAAACCGTATTCTGCCGCAAATTCACATGCCTTTTCATATGAACGCGATGCTACTGCATAAGCATTGGCATTTTTGCACGCCTGTATTGTCAATGCCATTTTACCGGCGATATGTCCGGCTCCGATAATTCCTATATTCATAAGTGCCTCCTTTTCGCAACTATAGTATAACACATCCCTGTCAGCTGTAACAATATTTAAAGGCAAAAGGCAGCGGCAAAAATAAGTACCGCGGCCCGAAAGCCGCGGTACTTTAGAAAGAGAACATAATTTAGACTAATAAGCTTATTTATTTTTCGATTGACTCAGTTCTGTATATGAACTTTGTGCTTCCTGTCATATCATCTGACTTGCCGCCGAATGACTGATAATCCCTGGATATATCAAGTGTGGCCTTAAGTCTTGTGATTACAGGTGTTATGTCATCAATCTTATCTATAATCGCCTTGATTCCTTCATCATAGAACTTGGATGTTCCGTCTGCAAGAGTCCCTGCTCCGTCTGTAATCTGTGAAACAGCGTCCTTAAATGCAGGAGCACTTGTGTTAAGTTTATCAATACCTGCAACATACTCTTTGAGTTTATCCGAAAGAGTTTTTACATTAGCGGTGATATTCTCTGTGTATCCCTGTGACAGCTGTGCACTGCCGGCTGCTGCCGTATCCGTTCCTGCCGTATAAGCGAGGACGCCCTGATAAAATGTTGCATATGAATCAAGCGATTCCTTGGCTGATTTAATCTGGGCTGTGCCATCTTTTGCCTTGGTTACAGCAGCATTAATCTGTGTCTGTACCTCAGTTCCTGCCATATTTTCTGCTATGAGTTTTGTCTTCTGGGCTGCTACATTATCGGAAATGGTCTTTTTAACCTTATCCGTTGCCATCTGGGCAGTGATTGCTGACTGGACTGTTTCTGACTGCATCTGCGCATCAACCGCTGCGTCTATCTGACTCTTAACCGCTGCCGGAAGCGCATTATACTGTTCCATTGTAAGGTTCTGTGAAGCAAGCACCTTTGGAAGAACAACTGTTGTCTTAACTGTGTTCGTAACCTCAGTCTTAACTGCTTCGGTTACGGCTGCAGTAATCTGTGATTCGCTTGCATTCACTTTATCTGTTACGGTTTTCTTTGCAATCTGGGTTGCATATGCTCTCACACTTGTTTCATCGAGTGCGTTAACGAGTTTATTAAGTTCAGCCGCATAATTGTCTACGGTAAGTGCCGGAACCTTAATTCCGAGTGCATCAAGACCTGCTGCCTTAAGCTGTGTCTCAACAGTGCCCAGAAGTGTATCATATACCTGTTTGGCTCCCGCGTTCAACTGTGCGCTGTTTCCTGAAAGTGTTGAAAGTCCGCTTGAAAGCTCCGCAAGTTTACCGTCTATATATACGACACCATCTTTGTAAAGCTTATCCACGCTCTGTGAAATCTGGTTAGCATATGTATCAAGTTCGGCAACGCCTTCAATGAGTTCACCGGATTTATCAAGTAACTGTGTAAGATAACCATGAAGTTCTGATGCACCGTCCACAATCTGTTTCATAGAAGAATCGAGGGTATCAAGTTTGTCCTCTATTTCTTCCACGGTGTCATCATCATCAATGCTCACTTTATTGAATACATCGTTGGTAGCAACCGTAAGTGTCGTTGCAAGTGAAAAATCCGTTACATCGGCTTTAATTGTTACCGAAGATGGGATATCGATATCTGTACCATCACTAAGTGCCAGGTTATCCGAGAGACCCGGAAGTGCAAAACCTGCTACAACTGTCTTATCACCGTCATCTATGACTTTACCGTTATCAACTGTTATATTCTTGAAATGGTCATTGTCAAGAATCATTCCGCTTATCATAAGAAACGGAACATACATTTCCTCGTTCTTACCATCTATCTCAACTGTTTTTTTACAGTTATTGATGTAATCGAATGTCATCTCAAGAGCTCCGCTCTTGCCGGCTATTTCATCCGCCGATACACTCTGTCCGTCAAGTTTGAAAGAAATCTTGAATGTCACAGGAACTTCATTGGTTGTTGTACCTCTGTAATAAATATTTTCACCGCCTGCATCCCATACGCAGCTTGAATCACTCATGGTATATCCGGCATCGCTCTTTACATTTACTATATCTGTAAGTCCTGTAGCGTCTGTGAGCTTATCAAGTCCGTCCGGATTCTTAAGGAGTTCGCTTACGATAACTTTCTTCACGCTTCCGTCTGCATTGGCGATAACATAAACGGTTTCCTCCTTGTCGACATCAGCATCATTTATAATACTTGCTATATCTGATTTTACTTTATCTGTAGAGCTCTCTTCCTTCTGTGTTACGCTCTATACATCTGTACTGCCATTGCTTCCGGCCGAAACAGCCATTCCGCATCCGAAAATCATAAGTGCGGACATTGTTAATCCGATTGCTTTTCCTATATTTTTTCTCATAATATACGCCTTCCTTTCTTATGCTTTTTTCTTTCTGACATTAAATCCAATACTTGTATGTGTTATCAGGCCATCAAATACCAGCAGGAATGAAGGTAAAATAAGAATTACCGATGCCATACTGATAAGTGCGCCCCTTGCCATCAATACACAAAGTGAAGAAATAATATCTATTTCCGAATAAACCGCTACACCAAAAGTTGCTGCAAAAAATCCGAGTGCACTTACAAGAATTGATGGAATCGATGTGGCGAGTGCAGTCGTGACAGATGCTTTTCTGTCGGCCCCGCGTGAACGTTCCCTCTTATATCTTGTTGTCATAAGTATCGCATAATCGACAGTAGAACCAAGCTGTATCGTGCTTATACATATCGGAGCGATAAACGGAAGTGTTGTTCCGGTGATATACGGAATACCAAGGTTAATAAATATTGCAAACTGTATTACCGCAACGAGTATTACAGGAAGTGATATACTCTTTAATACTATGAGTATGATTATGAAAATGGCTGCTATTGATATAATGTTTACCACCTGGAAGTCATGGTCTGTAACCGTGATAAGATCCTTGGTACAAGGAGCCTCACCTATAAGCATACCGTTTTCGTCGTATTTCTTAATAATATCATTCAGCTCATCAATCTGTTCATTAACCTCGTCCGTTGCCGTCTTATAAGCCGAACTTACAAGGATAAGCTGATATTTATCACCTTTTAAAATACTCTTTAGATCATCAGGGATAATTTCCTCCGGAATGGCTGTTCCGACAAGACTGTTAAATCCCATTGCAAAGTTGACGCCGTCAACACTTTCCATCTCTTTCATCATGGCATTGGCATCTTTAGCCTCCATATTGGTGTCCGCGAGTACCATATGTACATTACTCATATCGAACTTCTCATCGAGTTTGGATGTAGCGATTACATAATCTATATCATCCGGCAATGTGGATGCCATGTCGTAGTATACTTCCGTCTTGTTGTAACAGTAAATTGCCGGTACAATTATTATTACAAAAAGAACAATGAATACTGCCGGAATCTTTACAATTCCCGAAGCAAATTTATCCATTTTAGGGATAATCGAACGATGTTTTGTTTTCTCAAGAACTTTATCAAATATAAGCAATAACGAAGGAAGTATCGTTACACATCCGATTACGCCGAATATAACACCCTTTGCCATTACTATACCCAGGTCAACACCGAGTGTAAAACTCATGAAACACATTGCAAGGAATCCTGCCACCGTTGTAATCGAGCTGCCGATTACGGATGTGAACGTTGCTTTTACGGCATGCGCCATGGCACGTTCCTTATCTCCGTCATAACGTTCCTTTTGTTCGTTGTAACTATGCCAGAGGAATATCGAATAATCCATTGTAACTGCCAACTGTAACACCGCAGCCAGGGCTTTTGTTATATATGATATTTCCCCAAGGAATATGTTGCTGCCAAGGTTATAAAGGATTGCCATTCCTATACTTACAAGGAACAGAATTGGTGCAACGAATGAATCAAGAAGAATCATCATTACAACAAGGCAGCAGGCAACCGCGATTCCTACATATATTGCCTCTTCTTTCTCACACAAATCCTTCAGGTCCGTTACCAGAGCTGACATACCCGTTACGAAGCAATCCTTACCGCATACACTTCTGACATCTTTAATTGCCTGAATCGTGTCATCACTTGATGTCGATGTATCGAAGAACACCGCCATCATTGTAGTATCACCGTTATTAAATGCATTGTAGTATTTCTCCGGAAGCATTTCCATAGGTATGGATATATCTGCCAGTGAGCTGTACCACATAACAGTATCTACATGATTTACATCCTCAAGCTTCTTTGTAAGGTCTGCGATGTCTTTCTCATCCATCCCTTCCACGACAATTAATGAAAATGCTCCCTTGCCGAAATCATCGAGAAGAATATTCTGGCCCTTTACGGTATCCATATCCTCCGGCAGATACGTGAGCATATCATAATTAATACGTGTTTTTACCATTCCTATTACGGACGGTATGAGCAAAAGCACTGCAATGATAATAATCAGAACCCTGTGCTTAACTACCCATTTACCGAATTTAATCATGTTCTCATCTCCTTCTTTCATCTGAATCCTTGGTTATTTTATACATAAATGTTCACAAAAAAAACACGCAAAAAAAAAGCAATGTCGGATTTTCCGACACTGCACATTATTTGTTGGAATTATAGACAGATATTTAATTCTGTCGTTTATCATATTCTCCTGCGCGCACAAGCATTTCATGTATATTGCCATCAAAGAGATAAGCGAGTTTATCAATGATCTCACCCGGCTCCGTTATCATACCTTCTTCAAGCCATTTGAATACCAGGCCTATAAGCGTATACTTATATATATCAGTAACAAGCCTTATATCTTCAGGACCGGCATTGGAGCCTTCTGCCTGTGACGACACAACCTCCATAAAAATACTGTCACATACCTCATTCAGATATTTGTTGAGGCGCTCACGGCTGACTGATTTATATACATGATAAATTGCTTTCTTATTATCTATAGCAAAAGACATGGCTTCTTTAATTCCGTCCGCCCATGATTCATACTCAGAATGCTTATTTACTATTTTACCTGTCTCATATTCAAAAATCTTATTGATAAGATCATATATGTCCTCAAAATAATAATAAAATGTTGAACGATTGACACCACATTTATCAATAATATTCTTAACTGTTATCTTATCCAGCGGATGCTCATTAAGCAAACTGACAAACGCATCAACTATTGCTTTCTCCGTAAAAGCTGACACCCCGCACCTCCGTCTTAATCCACATACGTATTACTCTTGTTAATTTCTTCACATGCCTTCATGAAAAGTTCCATTCCTTCATCAGAAAGCGAATATATGCCATATAACGCCGCATTCTTATCATCTGAATCCGAACCGTTATAATATGCATGTGCACTTATAATAACAGCATTATCATCTGTTACGCAACCTTTTTTTCCGTATTTACCGATGATTTGCAGCAAATTATAATACAAGTCAGTATTATAGCTTACATTATCAAACCAATACTGTGAAATAAAAGCTTTGTCAGCCGTCAGCGCACCCACACTCATAGTTGCCGACTCAAATTTTTTGTCATGGACTATATCAAGAAATTCTTCATATGAGACCGTTGATTTAGCATAATTCATAAGTAATTCAAGTGTTTTAGGTGTCTTATATGAAATAGGCAGCCGTTGCTGCTGATATTCCTGTGAGAGTATATCCGGCTGATAGATATAAGCTATATACAATGTCCCTATTGTACTTGAATAATCTGTCATAATCACATCCAAAAGATTATTATTCTGCTCTATCTCTTCTTTGATACAATCATAAATTGCATGAACCTGACTGTTATCAAGGCTTATGAAATCCATGTCGACATATGAATTATTTGTATATTTCCTGAGATAATTTCCGCTTAATGAATCATTGCGCTTTGTTATACTGTAAGCGACCTTTGACAGTGTCTTTGGTTTAAGATTTACATTACGTTTATACCTGTGTCCATCCTGATGTACTGTCACAACGCCTCTTGTCAACATATCATAATAATCTTCTGTACCATCATTATATTCATCCGCAATTGCGCTTATGCAGTCGGCATCATATATCTTTCTGTCAAGCTTGTCCCAGTTTATATCATAATTATCAAGCTGATACGTTGCCACATCTTCAATTTCAATGTATTGTGTACGCTCAGGTACTATCCTGTAACTGTTAATTCCATATACAACTATTTTCATAGCGGCGAAAGTAACCGCTACCAGTATTATAAGGATTGGAAGTTGTTTCAGGCTTCTTCCAACCATACTCCATTTGTGTGATGTAAGCAATTCATACATTATATATACAAGAACAGCCAACACAAACATTACCGCTGCGTAAAACAAATGTGCCATTGAGCCGTAATTGGTAAAATAAGACATAAGAAAGCCAACTCCGACAAGGCTGCAAAGATATGCCGAAACCATTCTCAACACCGACTGTACTCCGTATGTAAGGCTTGGTTTCTGAGCTGTTTCGCTCTTACGGTGCACATAGACGAATGCTCCCAGAATAAAATACACCATTCCCTCAACAACGGTAGGGATGACCGCATCAAAACTCCCGATATTCGTCCCGTTACCGGTCATTTTCCGCATTATCTGTGTAAGAACATTGCCGCTATCAAGAAATTTTGACATAATGTCACTAACCGGATAGCATTCTGCCACCGAACCAACTATATCGATAACTGCAATTATCATAAAACGCGGAGCCAGCATTATAACACCGGATACTACAATATTACTGAACAATGTACCCGATAATGAAATACCTGCCGATAACACTCCGATAAAAAAGAATGCCAACGCAAAAGTCTTCACCGCAGTAATCATCAGGCTTCTGCATTCCACCTTGACCCTTGGAAGGCTGCCGCACATGACGCTTATTGTAAATGTCTCAACGAAAATCATTATAATGGTCCACAGCACTACTGCCATTATTATTCCGACAAATGCAGGAAGACGCTTAACAGGTATAGCATGATAGAAATCACAGCTGTTTCTCTTATTAAGAAAATTAAAGGCCACCAGCATCATTATCGGTACTATAATAACTGCAATAGCCGCTGATACGATCATCATGTATTTTACATCAAAAACATATACCGCCTGCGTGGCTGCAACAGAATAATTATTGGTTACACTGCGCACACTTATATTTGCCCCAATCGGAACCATTATGCCAATCAAAGCATATATTATACACCCAAGTATTCCGACTATCTTAAGCTGTCTGAATGATTCTTTAAAAAGGCCCATTGCCGGTCTGAAATTCATTATGCACGGTCCTCCTTCTCAAATATTTCGGGATTAAATACATATCCGAGTGTCTCCATCTCATATGTAAAAACTTCCTCAAGTGTAAGAGGCAGGATATCAAGAATTGCCGGTTTCATAGCCTTTAGATGTTCTGCAACCGCTTCCTTGTCACCTCTCATTATAATATTAGAAACCGAACCATGTTTAGAAAAATGCAATATATCAAACCCATCAAACATACTTCTGTCATATTTTTCCACAAACGCAATCTGAATCTTAAAAAGTGATGTTTTAAGATCAAGTATGTCGCTCTCAAGTACAAGACCACCTTTATGAAGCAGCGCAAGCTGGTCACAGGTATCTTCAAGTTCCCTGAGTGAATGTGACGTCATTATAACAGTCATATTATTATCTTCGACATCCTGGCAAACCATATTCTTAACAAGATTTCTCATAACCGGATCCAGGCCGTCAAATGTCTCATCCAGTAAAAGATACTGCGGATGCGAACTTACTGCCAGTATTATTGCAGCCTGTCTTTTCATTCCTTTTGAAAAAGTACTCACGGACTTATTAATATCGAGCTTGAACATCTCACTTAATGAACAGAACCTGTCCATATCAAAATTACTGTATACACAATTATAAAATCCGGCCATTCTCTTCATTGATGAATTATTAACAAAATATAAATCATCCGGCACGAATGCAAGCTTATTCTTGACCTCAGGATGTTCATATACCGGAATACCGTCGATATACACATTTCCTTTATCCGGCTTATATATTCCGGCAATAAGTCTTAAAAAAGTGGATTTTCCGGAACCGTTGGAGCCAACCATTCCATATATACATCCGTCCTGTATGCTGCATGTTACACCATCAACAGCATTGTACCCATCAAATGTCTTGGTAAGACCTTCTATATTAATCATTATAAACGGCCTCCTCCCTATACACTTCTTCAACTACATCTATTATTTCAGACCGGCTTATCCCGGCCATCTTCATCTCACGAAGTTCATCACGTATCTTTCCGAGGCTGCTCCGCTTGGCCATAGTCAACGCATCCTTGGCTTTTTCCGATACAAAAGAACCTTTACCCGGAACAGAGAATATCAGTCCTCTTCTGTCGAGTTCTGCGACTGCCTTCTGAATTGTATTCGGATTTACAGACAATTCGACGGACATACTGCGAACAGACGGAATCTTATCACCTGCACACAAAATGCCTGCAAGGATAAACTTTTCCGTCTGTTCAACAATCTGTTCATATACCGGTATTCTCGACATTACATCTATCTGATACATCCGTCTACTCCCAATTCCTATATTTAAAAGCATCAACTGTACTATGCTAACTAGTATACTTGACAACGATAATATATCATGGGAATTTAACAATGTCAACAGTTATTTTTATTACTTTATCCTTACCATAGCCGGTCCGGAATATGATGCTTCGTTGTACATGGCCGCAGAAAAAATCATATTTTTATGGGCTTCAAACATATTTTTGCTCACACTTTGTCCGGTAACCGGGGTTATCCTGCCGTTCTCACACAAATATGCCAGTCTGAACTCTCCGCCGAAACTTCCGTCCATTGCATCCATCTGAAAATCAGAGAAGCTTTTCACCATGATATATGGTTCTTTTAATACTTCTTCATCCGTGCCACGGTTATTACATCTGATACGATTATATTCACCGATGGATTCAATGCCAAGATATGATGAGTACGCATGATTACCGTGAAGCGTCTTTATAATTCCGTTTTCGATAAGAGTATGATCATTCTTCTCAACACCTTCACAGCTGTACGGAACATCGGCCATAATATCTATGCTGATCTTGTCACCGGCAGCATCAGGACATACATCTTTTCCGCATTCGTAATCGGAATATCCCGGATAAATATAAGAAGCGTTACATCTCTCTGTGTAAAAAGTAAGGAATTCACCCACCGTATCATCACAAAGGATCAGCGGATATGCGCTTAAGTCCTCCGGTGCCTTCACAGCTATTGCCCTGTCTTTTACAGACTGTATCGCATCCTCGCATTTACGCCTCAGTGCCTGTTCATCCGGGCTGTCATATTCAAACTGCCTGATAAGTTCAACATCATTGCCATTCAATCTGCTTTGAACGACAAACTCTCCCTTAACGCTCTCTTTGACATATTTTACATCAACGCCATTACTGTTGGTAATATGGACTGTATTTCTGAGTGCAAATATTTCAGCCGAGTTAATCCACGCATTTTCATCAATATCTGCCGAATAAAGTGCTTTCGCCATTTTTACCGCCGTTATGTTAAGACTTCTTATCTCATCAGGATAATCTTCACATGCTCCGTTGCCTGATGGAAGTTCATAATACGGATTATCCGCGTAAAGTGTTGATTTATATGCCTTTCGTATCAGAGACTGCATAGTCACATCATCCATTTCGCTGTACAGAAACACATCAACCGAACCAAGGCAGTGCTTTCCTTCCTTATTAAACTCGCGGTACAGCGTAAGCTTTACATCTCTCGTATCCTTGCCGCGCATCAGATCTGCTTTTTTCTTTACCAGAAAAAGTTCTGCACTCTCACGACGTTCTTCATAAATACAATATTTATCTATCTTCTCCGATTGGAGAATCTTAATTATTCTGTCTGTCATAATTATCCTCCTATCCGAGTTTGATTCTTGCTTTGATATAAGGGCCTCCGTCCGACACCTTAACCCATTCTTTATATCCTTTGCCACAGAAACCGCTTCCGCAAAGTTCTGTTACCGGCGACATCATGGTTATTGACTTAAGCAGATCCGGAACATAACCACTCAGAACAATAGGTGAATATATGACACCCGTAAGCCTTCCATCCACTATCTCCCTTGCCATATTAACCATGCACTGTATTCCCCAATTCTTAGGGTCTTCCATCCCACATGTGGCATTTTCCAACAAAAATCCATACTTTATCGATGCTATCATATCATCGAGACTGTCTTTTCCACCTTCAAAAAAAGTGTTTGTCATTCTCGTATAAGCCTTACGTTCATAACTTTCGCGCCTTCCGTTTCCAGTCGGTGCCGTTTTCAGAGCCATTGCTGACTGGGCATCACATATGCCTTTTTTAAGGATACCGTGATCTATTACAACCGTGTCCTGACCAATCGTACCCTCATCATCGAAATCATAACTTGCTACTTCAATTGCTGCTTTTGCTCCATCATGCATGGTCACAAGTTCTGAAGCAACCTGTTTACCTATATAATTCACGGCAAGTGCCCTGTCTTTATAGAACATATCCATCTCCACGCCGTGTCCGAAAGCTTCATGCGCTATCATTCCGGTAACCTCCGGTGTGCATATGCAGTCATATTCGCCCGGTTTTATCGTCTTTGTATCAAGAAGTTCTATAGCTCCTTTAACAGCACCGGCCAGCCCGTCTTCCATTTTGTCCAGAACACCTATTCCGTCACGGTTACTGTATGCTTTATAATAAGACCTTACAGCCTCTCCGTTCTTTGCCATTATAAAATAATTTCCTGTCATCCAGAGGACTTTCTCCTTAAGCTCCTTTGACTTTGAAAGAAAATACTTCGTATATATCTGATATTGTGCTCCTGCCTGACAGTCAAGAATCCTGTCATCCATCGCAAGCGCGTGTTTCCTTACTTCACGCAGCTTATCAACAATGACATTGTCATCACATTCGTCAGGGTTACCATGCATCTCGTTTTCACTAAAACTCTTTACCGGTATTTCTTCGGGAACATCATATGGAACAAGTTCTATTCCCTCTCTGTTTAGAAGTTCCTCCATCTCATATACCCTGTCTACTTCGGTAATTATCTCTTCTATATTATTCTCTGTCAGTTCACCGAACGAGTATTCAGCAAATGCATGACCGTTGTGAACCTTAATAACGTATCCGCATCCGCTTAAAAGGCCTGACATCGCACATGCAACACCACGCTTTGAAACCGAATAACGCTTGCCTCTGACATCGCTTGCCAGAATGGATGCGTATTCATATCGTTCCCATAGTTTCTCCATAAGATTCTTTATAAGTTTTTCTTTCATAATCCCTTTTAAGTGCCTGTACATGAGCCATTAAATGATGAGCTATTGTA
>OLRV01002987.1_pt1 | contig 12334 bp, 9 predicted proteins | sample 1672421 | NCBI WGS metagenome assembly OLRV01 (sample SAMEA3136684, study PRJEB25190) | human gut metagenome | biome: human gut; feature: human-associated habitat; material: faeces | place: Austria | collected 2013
CGCGATGGAGAAGAACGGCACGCCGGCCTCGCCGGCGACGGCGCGGGCCAACAGCGTTTTGCCAGTGCCCGGAGGGCCTACGAGCAGCACGCCCTTGGGCATTTTGGCACCGATATCCTCGTATTTTTTAGGGTTGTGCAGGAAGTCTACGATCTCCTGCAGGCTCTCCTTGGCTTCGTCCTCGCCCGCTACATCGTTGAATTTGATGCCGGTCTCGTCGTCCACGACGTACTGTTTTGCGCCGGATTTGCCGCCGCCGAACAACATGGCGTTGCCGCCTGCGCCGCCCATCTCCTGCATCTTTTTGGACGCCCAGCGGTTGACGAACCAGAACAGCAAAATCATCGGCAGGAAGGAAATGACGAGGTTCAGCAGCGAATCCCAGATGGTGGGGCTTTGATAGACTGTACCGAACTCAACACCCGCATCCTCCAGCCGGGCGACAAGGTTGTTATCCTGCGCGATGGCGTTGGTCTTGTAGGAGTTTTCGTTTTTGTCCACAAAGTAAATTTGCTGATCCTCGATCTGGACGGTGGAAAGCTCCTTATCCTCCAGCATTTGCAGGAAGGTACTGTAATTTACGCTCTTGACGCTGGCCTGCATCAGGGCAGGGAAGAGGAAGATATTGCTTAAAATGACGATGGAAAGAATGACCGCGTAGCCGATCCAAAGTTTCTTCTTTGGGTCTTTCGGCGGCTGTGTCGTCTCTTTCATGGGGGTAGCCTCCTTTTCTTTTGTGACAAGTATAGCATGGACTGAAAAAATGAACAGCGTATGAAGCAACTTTGAACGAAACGCAAAAAATCCGCATAACGGTGGGGCTGGGACGGGTTTTCCGCGTTTTGCACAGGTTTTCGACAGGATTCCACTGTGGAAATGTGGAAAACTGTGTTGAAATGGTGGAAAACCCAGGGGAAAGGTACAAAATAGTACGATGAGAGGGAAGTGTTGAAATGTGGAAAATGGGAGCGCAGAGAAATAAAAACTTCTAAAATTTAAACAGAATATTTGAATTTGCCTTAAATTTCGCAAATCTTGTAACAAGTTGGAAACATCTGTCGTTATAATAGATATGAGGAATCGCAAAAAGCTGTCCTGTTCGGAAGGAGGATGTTCGTTATGAAAACCGCACAAGATGTCTTTTATAAAGATTTGGAAGTGAACCTCGCGGCGCACCGGGTCAGCCGCGCGGGGCACGAACTGTGCCTGACGCCCCGGGAATTTGCACTGCTGACTGTGCTGCTGACCCACTGCGACAAAGCGCTGAGCCGCAGCCAGCTGTTGGAGGCCGCCTGGGGGTACGCTTACATCGGCGAGAGCCGCACCGTGGATGTACATATCAACCGCCTGCGCCGCAAGCTGGGACTGGAAAATGACATCCAGACCGTATATAAAGTGGGATATCGGCTGAATAGTGCAAGCTGAACCCTTGCATTTCCCGCGGGATTTGGTACAATAGGAGTAATAAGAAATCCTGAAATTGCAGTGGTGCCGTAGGCTTGCAGAGGGCGATGCTTGCATCGGCCCCTACATCCACCTCAGGGCAATTTGTAGGGGGGCGGCGTCCTCGACGCCCCGCACCTCACATCGCCCTTACCGCTGCCTGCGCGGTAGACCAGGCGATCTGCAAATTGTACCCGCCGGTGCGGGCGTCCACGTCCAGCACCTCGCCGGCAAAGTACAGCCCACTGCACAGCTTGCTGGCCATGGTCTTGGGGGCCACTTCCTTCACGTCCACGCCGCCGGCGGTGACCACGGCGTGCTCCTTGTCGCCCAGGGCCGTGACCGGCACCTGCCAATGCTTGCACAGCTGCACCAGCGCCTGCTTCTGCTCCTTTGTAATTTGCGCGGCGCGGGTCGCGGGGTCGACGCCCCACTTTTCCACCGCCACCGGCCGCATCGAGTTGGGCAGCAGCTTGGCCAGCGCACCCTGGACGCTGTGGGCGCCCTGCTCGGCAAAATCGCGGGTCAGGCGGTCGTACAGCGTCTTTTCATCCAGCGCGGGCTTTAAGTCAAACTCGCAGATATAACGGTGCTTCGCTATATCCTCGATATAGGTACTGGCCGAGAGCACTAGCGGCCCGGACAGGCCAAAATGGGTAAACAGCGCTTCGCCCTGCTCGGTGAACAGCTCCTTGCCGTCGCGCAGCAGGGTCAGCCGCACGTTGCGCAGGGCCAGACCCATCATGCGGCGGCAGGCCGGGTCCGGGCTGACGAGGCTGCACAAACTGGGCTGCGGCGTCACGATGGTATGCCCCGCCTGCCGCGCCAGCTTGTAGCCGCTGCCGTCGCTGCCGGTGGCCGGGTAGCTGATGCCGCCGGTGGCGATGAGGGTGTTCTCTGCCCGCAGTGTCTCGCCCCGGTCGGTGACAGCGCCCTTGCAGACGCCGTCCTCTAACAGCAGCTTTTTAGCGCTGCCGCGCACAAATTCTGCGTCCCGGCCATAGTCCCGCAGGGCCGCCAGCACATCGGCGGCGCGGTCGCTTTGGGGAAAGACCCGGCGGCCGCGCTCGGTCTTCAGCGGCACGCCCAGTTCCTCAAACAGCTGCATGGTCGAGGCCGGCGGGAAGGCGTACAGGCTGGAATACAAGAACCGCCCGTTATGCCGCACGTAGGGCAAAAACTCCCGCACGTCGCTGTCGCTGGTGACGTTGCAGCGGCCCTTGCCGGTAATGAGCAGCTTCTGCCCCGGGCCTTTGGGGTTGTGCTCCAGCACCGTCACTGTCAGGCCCTTGGCGCAGGCCGCGCCCGCCGCCATCAGGCCTGCGGCGCCGCCGCCGATGACCAATAGATCCGTCATGCGTTATCCTTTCTCTTTTTCCCAATGGGCCGTCCGTATAAAAACAGCCCGGTAAACGCGTACACCGCCAGCAGCGGGTGCACGGTAGCCAGATACATCGTGCTGGTGCCGATGCCGAAGCTGGACACCTCCACAAAGGCGATCATAGCACAGCGCAGTAGTGCAATGCCGAAGATGCCGAACAGCAGCAGCCACGGAACTACCGTTTCGGCCGTGTGTTTTTTGCGCAGATTCGTAAAAAGATGTATCAACCGGAACAGCACCGCGCACAGCACGCAGACCGTCAGCACCACGCTGTACACGGCGGTCCATGCCTGCATCACTGCAAACACAGCCTTCTGGTAGGGGCTGTAATAGGGGGTGTCCTCCCCTGCCACGGCGGCATTGTTGAAACCGCAGTGCAGGTAGCCGGACCAGGCGGCAATATCATCGGTGGTGCCGATGGACCGTAGGTTTTCATAGGGCTGGCAATCCTTAAAGCCCAGCACATGCCAAAAGCCCTTCCAGGTCTCGGCCAGGGTCGCGCCCACGTACTCGGCCTTGATGGGCTGGCTGGTGGCAACCCGCTTGCCGGTGCGGCTGGGCAGGGTGCCCGCGTCACAGGCGGCGTTGATCTTATCGGCCACGTTCTGCCAGTAAGCATCGGCGGTCTGGGCACTGTCGTAGATACCCTCAAACTGGGCGGCGCGGCGGATGGCCCAATAGAAGCTGCCCGCGCGGTAGTCGTTCAGGCCGGGGTCGCGGAAGTCATTCTCCATCTGGGCGTCCTCCTCCAGCCAGTAGGCCAGGGGTTCCAGCTCGGGCACGGCTTCGTAAATTTTGGCGCGGGCGTCGGCAGGCACCGACAAGTAGGGCGCGTCGCTGTCGGTATCCACCCGCATCATCGCGCCCATGGCGGCGGCAAAGGAGCCTTCGGAAAAATCCGACAGGGCAAACACGCCGTAGTGGCTGTAATTCAGCCCGCAGAAGGTCAGCATCCCCACCGCCAGCATGGCATACGGGATAGCCTGCGCCGCGCAGCAGAGCCACCGGCGCTTGCCAACCAGCACCACCAGCACGATGATGGTCGCCGCCCCGGCAAAGGGCAGCAGGAACATCCCCGCGTCCTCACGGTCGAGATAGGCACAAGCCAGCCCCACGCCCGCCGCCAACAGCCAGGGCCACAGCGGCTTTTGTTTCGCAGTGTAAAACACGGCCCGCAGGGCCATGCCCGCCATGCCCGCAAAGAAAACGAGGCACAGTGCCGGGAAGATGTTGTCCCGGTAAACGCGCAGCGTGTAGGCCGCCCAACTGGAGGGCAAAAACGCCAGCGCCCCAAACAGCCCCAGCGTCAGCACGCGGCCGCAGCCCGGCTCGGCGTTACGCCACAGCGGCGCAAAGGCAAAGGCCGCCAGCAGCGAAGCTGCGCACCACAGTGCTGCCCCGCTGACCAGATACGGCAGGTGCAGCACATGCAGCAGCGCCAGCCATACCGGGAAGAACATGGCCTTGGAGAGGGTCAGATAATCGTAAGCCCCCAGCCACTCCCCCGCCGTGATGGCCTGCGCCGCGCGGAACATCAGCTCGTCATCCAACGGTGCGCCGCCCACCCAGGTATATGCCTGCTGGAAGCTGGTCAGGCCGCAGCGCAGCAAAACCAGCACGGCCACGCCGCACCAGAAAGCGCGCTTGTTCAGTTGCAGGCGGGGATGCTTCATACATTTTACCTCGATGGTTCGTTATTGTTTTGGTGCCATAAAGTAGTATTCGTCCCGCCGGTCGTAGATGCCGGTGGCGGCAATATCCCAGGTGATATAGTCGGCCTTGTCGCCGTACTGTGCCTGCCAGCTGGCAAAGCGGTCGGCGTCGCCGGTCACATACATGGTGTCCGGGTCCAGCGTGCCGCTGTCCACGGCGGCGCTGGTTTGGGCCGTCCAGTCGATGGTCACGTTCCACGCGCCGGTGTAGGTGTTCACATCGTACCCGTTGGTGACCATGCCGGGGTGCCATGCCGCGCAGATGACGTTGCGGGCGTGGATGATGTCATCCGCCAGCATCAGCGTGCCGTAGTTATCGCGGCAGTCCACCAGCTCTTGCGGGTAGGGCTGCGGCTTGGCGGCGGTTTCTGCCATAGCAGTGTGCTTTTCAGCGATCATAGCACTCAGGTCAAACAGCTGCACAGCCGCCACCAGCACCAGCACCGCCGGATACAGCGCAGCCTTGCCCACACGGCGCAGCAGCCGCGCCAGCCCCACGATGCAGGCGGTCATCAGCACGTAGTACACAGGGTAGAACATCCGCCCGCTGGCGCGGAAGATGCCGCAGAGTTTCACCAGCCCCTCCGGCAGGGGGATATTCAGCAGTTCCACATCGTCAAAGCAGACGACATTGGTAATGGCGAACAGCGTCATAAACGCCATGCCCAAAATAAGTACAAGATTGCGGCGCAGCAGCCCCGCCAGCGCGGCGCGGCCTGCCTTGCTGCGCACAGCCAACACCACTGCCGCCGCGCACAGCACGCCCAGCAATGCCAGCATGCCAAAGCCCAGATAATTGAAGCCGTCATACTGCCCGTAGAGCTGCGGCCGGGCGGGCAGAATCCGGGACCAGGTGTACCCGCCCTTGGAGCTGGGGTTGAACAGCGCGTTTAAATTGAAGGAGAACACGCCGTAATTTTCCCGGCTGGCGGAGTAGCCATTGTTCAGCGAACCCAACACCACGCCCGCCGCATACCCGGCCGCGCAGGTGCCCAAAAACAGCCCGCAGGGGGCCAGCAGTTTGCGGGTGTGCAGGGCGTTTTCCACCGCCAGCAGCAACGCAAAGATGGCCGCCATCGGCAAAAAGTAGGGCGTAATGCCCACGCCCAGTGCCGCCAGCAGCCAGAACACCGGCATAAAGCAGCGTTGCTCCCGCCGGCCGCGCAGGTAGGCATACAGCGCAAACAGCACAATGTAATGGGAGGAAAGCGCCACATGGCGGAACGCCCGCTCGATCATGATGGGCGAAAACGCAAACAGCGCCGTGCCCGCCGCAAGCGGCAGCAGATCGTACAGGAACAGCCCCAGCACCAGCGCCGCGGCCATGCCCTGCAAAATAAAGGCGGCCAGCTCATACAGCCCGAACCACTGGAACTGTGCTGGCAGCACCGGGGCCAGCAGCTTAAACAGCACCGACACCCAGGGCAGCGAATCGGTAAAGGAGATGTTTACCCCCGTCCTCGCCGGGTAGGCCAGGGCATCGGCCTGGGCCAGCGGGAACTGCCAGCTGCTGTTGCGGAACCCCAGCCACCCGGCGTAATGCTGGTGGATGTCAGTCTCGTCGTAGCCGTACCAGATCCAGGCATCGTTGGCGGGGTCCAGCGGCGCGGTGCCGTACAAACACAAAAACGCCGCCAGCCCCAACAAGGCCCCCAGCAACAGCAAGGCCCAGGTTTTCTGTTTTTTCTGCAATGCCTGCATAGATGCTCCCATTTACTTTTGCAGCTTCTCGATGCTTTCCACAAGGTATTTTTGCTGTTTGAACGTCAATTCCAACAGCAGCGAGAGGTACTTGACCACGATGGCCAGCACGGCAAACAGCCCGGCAAAGCCCACGGTGATCACAAACATGGTGGTAGTCCAGCCCGCCACCGGGTGGCCTGTGGCGAAGATGACCAGCGTATACACCAGTTCCGCCAATGCCAGTGCCAGCATAAACAGGGTAATGCCCACGCTGGCCTTGAACCCGGCATCGGTGTACAGTGCCAGGCTGTCGATGGCCAGGTTGAAGCGGTGGGGCGCACCGGCCCCCACCCTGCCGTCAAATTCCAGGTCGGTCATTTTTAAGCCGCAGGCCGCATAGGCCGCCTTGCGGTAGGGCAGGTGGGCGCTGCTGGCATGCACACGGTTGATGGCCCGCCGGGTGACCAGCCGAAACGCATCGGTGCGCAGCTGGTAATTGCTGTGGGAATTCGCGTTGAAAATGCGGTAAAACAGCCCGCTGCGGGTCGCCTTAGGGCAGACCGAAACGATGTCGCTGCCCTGCAGCGCTGTGCGGTACGCGTCAAAGATCATGGCCGCCGGGTAGCACAGCTCGGTGGAGTCAAACTCGTACACATAGTCGCCGATGCTGGCATCCAGGCCCGCGTTCATGGCGTTTTCCAGACCGTGGTACAGGCTCATATGCAAAATCGTCAGCGGGGCGGCCTGGTCTTTGCCCCAGGTGCGCAGGCGCTCCACGGTGTCATCGGTGCAGGCGTCGTCCACCACTACCAGTTCATACTGGGCGAAGTGGCTGTCCAGCTCCGCCGCCACCGCGCGGCAGAACTCCACCGCACGGGCCCCGTCGTTATGCAGGTAGACCACGGCGGAGATAAAGTTTTTTTCCTTATTGTTGATACTACTCACAGTTCCAGCACCTCGTCCAAATCATAGACTGTATTGATCTTGCCGGACAGCACGCTGACCAGCTTCGGCTCGTCACACATCACACGCACCACCGTGGGGCGGGAGTCGTCCACCTCGCTGGCCTTTAAGATCGGTTTCATGCTGAAAAGGCTGCTGTGGTAGGCAAAGCCATATTCCTCTTTTAAATATTTGCGGGCCAGCTGGCTCATGTAGGGCCAGGCACTGGCGGGCTTGGCCGGGCACTCGTTGCAATTGTACAGGTCGCCCGGCTTGCACACCCCGCCGCACGCCTGCTGGCAGGGGAAGGTCGCCACGCTGTCGTAGCTGGTCTCATGGGGGGTAAAGGTCACGCTGGTCAGGCTGTGCAGACCGGTCTGGCCAAAGGGCATCAGGCTGAAGAACGGCCCGTCCATCACGGTGATGCCGGTGTTCTTCAGGCTTTCGTCCACAGTGCACAAAATGATCTCGCACTTTTCGTACTTAATGCCGAAAGGCGGCAGCCCCAGCATGGCGTGCACATCGTTCACGCCCGCGTAGGTAGCGTTGAGCAGGTAGGGCGCTTCGGCGGTAATGTCCCCCGCCGTCACGCGCCAAACATTACCCGCCTTCTCGATGTGGTCGGGCTTGTGGCTATAAGCCACTTCCACGTTGGGCAGCCGGGCCAGCTGCTCCAAAAACCAGCGCTTGAGCACTTGGGCGTCGTAGGTGTATTCGGTGGTCAAAAACGCGCCGTCACACAGGCCGTGGTTAAAGTACCGTTCCGGCGGCACATCGTCGCAGCGGATGCCCGCCGCGCGGCAGAACTGTCGGAACTCGGCCGCATTCGTCCAGGAAAAATGGGCGCTGGTGGCGTAGACCTGGTCAAACTCGGTATGCAGGCAAAAGCCATAATCCCGGCAGAACCGCTCAAAATAATGGGCAGATTTGATGGCCGTGGAGTAGCTGCGGGGGTAGTGGTAGCCCATATGCACCCGCGCCTGGTTGATGTAGGTCGCCCGCATAAAGGGCGCGGGGTCACGCTCCAGCACCAGCACCCGCTGCCCTGCCGCGCCGCACTTTTGCGCCGCATACAGCCCATACAGCCCCGCACCGAGGATGATTTTATCGTAGGTCAATTTATTTTTCTCCTTTGGGGCACGCACTTACAAGCCCATGCGGCACAATAAGCCGCTGCACCGCCATACCCATACAAATGAACATATACGGCACAACGGTAATCATCGTCCGCATATATTCGCCGCAGGTGATAAAGAAAGTCAAGAAAGTCGTACACATCAGCAGGGCAAACAAGGCCATATGCAGCCAAGGCGGGCGTTTTTGCTGCACCCATGCAATGACCATCACCACGCCCCAGAGCAGCGAGAGAATGTAAGCAGCATGCAGTGTCAGCCAATGTTCCAGCGGGTTAGCCAGTAATTCACCCTCCTGCGCGATGGCAAGACACAGGTTATACACACGGTCATCGCCGTAGCGCAGTTCCAATCCATAAGCTGACAGCTCGATCGCGCGATAGTTCCACATTACGTTGCAGGTATCCTTGATATAGCGCACGGCATTTGTGCGGAAGAAATCCTTTGCCAGCTTTTGTCCCTTGGCGTTGCCGTATACGGACAGCAATTTACCGACTGCGTAGCCGTCTATGCCGGTGTCCTCGGCTATGGCGTCCTCCACGATTTGTCGGGCATCCTCGTCCGCAAAATCTTTGTAATAGCCGCGGTCCACACACACTTTCAAATCCTGGCGCGGTCCGGCATCGGTCAGGGAGAATATCCCGAACTGATTGGAAAACGACGCGCAGTAGACAATGATCCCCAGCGCAGCAACTGCCCCCAATGCAAGCAGGATGCCCAAATCTTTTTTCTCCTTTTTATCAGCGTAAAACATCCGCCAGACAAAAAACACCATGAGCATTGCCAGATAAGTCAGGAACTGCGGACGCAGGAAAATGAGCCATACCGTAACCAGCAGCGCACCCGCACCGTCCCAAAAGCGGCGCTCCTGGATGTAGCGAACAATCAGGAAAAAGAATACCACGGTGGCTGACAGAGAAAGGGATTCTGTCAAAACAACATTGTCCCAGCCATACACCGCCGGGCAGAATCCGTACAGAAGGAGCACCGCTGCCTGCACGCGGGTACCCACCCCCACGCGGCGCAGCGTGGCCGAAAACAGCGGCAGAACGGCGATGCCAACCAGCTCCTGCAAAAAAGTGGCTGCGTGCAGCTGATGCCATTCGCCGACGATTATGCGGATCAGATACAAAATCGTACCGTACACCGGCGCACGGCCATTCACCGCGCTGCCCTGCAAAGCGCGTATCGGGTCGTAGGCCAGATAATCCTGCGAATCCCGGTACACGATAGCGGTTTCATGCGTATAAAACCAGCTGAAGCGAAACACCACCATGAGCAGATAAATCGCCGCAAAGATGATTTCCCGCTTGTGCTCTGCCGCAAACTTTTTTATCTTGTGCATAGCACTCCCCTTTTACGGATTATACTTTCCCTTCAGCGCGTTGAGCAGGACCTTCATCAGGTCACTGTTGCCCTTGAAGCCGGTGATCTTGGTGGGTGTTTTGCCGGTGGCCGGGTAGGCGCGGGTCACGGGGACCTCGCAGGCCTTCAGGCCCAGCTGGGTGGCGCGGATGCTCAGATACGCCAGCAGCTCATACCCAGCAAAGACATCGCGCAGCGGACGCACGTCGGGATGGGTCAGGTACTCGCGGCTGTACGCGCGGTAGGCGTTGGTGGTATCGGTGAACCACTGGTGCGCCCCCAGGCTGATGAGCGGCGCATGCACCAGCCGCACGGCGGCGTAGCGCACCGGCGGGGTGTTGACGGCGTGGCCGCCGCGGATGAAGCGGCTGCCCTGCACAAAGTCATAGCCCGCCTGCAATTTCTCGATGAATTTATGCACGTCCTCGATGGAATCCTTGTTATTGCCATCGATGGTCAGCACGCCCTTGTAGCCGCGGTTCAGGGCAAAGTAGATGCCCATGCGCAGCTGCGCCCCCTGCTTGCCGGGGCCGGTTTTGGTCAGCAGCGTGTTGACGCCGTACAGCTGCAGGGTGTCCAGCTTCATGCTGCCGTCGGTGGAGCCGCCGTCGCAGATGACAATGTCGCACAGGGTGTCCACCCCGGCGGTCTGGGCGCGGCCCAGCTCGGTCAAAATGCGCGCCCCCTCGTTGATAACGGGGATCAGCAGGCAGTATTCACTGCGCTTGGGCAGCAGCTCGGCGGCGCGGTAATCAGGCACGCCCTGCAACGCCTTGCGTTCATATTCGATCATTGGAACACCTCCGCCACATAGTCCAGCGTCCGCTTTACGGTATCCAGGTCGGTGCGGGCCATCTCCACCGAAACAAAGCCCCGGTAGCCCACCGCGCCCAGCAGCAGGGCCAGCTCTTTATGCTCGGGGCGCTTCTGGATGGGGGCCAGGCCCGGTTCGCTGATATGCACATGGCTGACGTACTTTAGGTCATCCACAAAATTCTGCAGCTTTTCACCCTGGGCGAGCATGGTGGACAGGTCCAGGTTGACGGCCAGGCCGGGGTTATCCAGCCGCTTGACCAACGCGAAAGCGTCCGCCGTGTTGTTCAGATAGTTCGTGTACATCGGCGGGTTGGCCTCCAGTGCCAGATGCACGCCGTACCGCGCGGCCAGGTTGCCCGCCTGCATAAAGAAGGCTTCGGCGGCGGCATCGCTGTCACCCAGGGCGCGCATGCGGTTTTTGGGACAGCCGAACACCAGCGACGGGCAGTTCAGGCTGTGGGCAAACTGGAATGCCTCGGCGGTATAATCCAGCAAGTGCTCGGCGTCCGCCGGGTTAAAAATGTTGCCGGTCTGGCCGTACCAGATACTTTGCATGCTGGGCACCGAGAAACCCCACTGGTTTTTGAGATACCCGCCAAACAGCAGCGCGCTGGTCAGGTTTTCGTAGGGCATCTCCGGGAAGATGCGGGTCGGCGCGATTTCCAGTCCGGTAAAACCGGCTTGCTGCATGGCGGTGTAGACCGCCTCGTCGTCCTCTTTATGCCAGGCAATGTTGGAGATCGCCAGCTGATAGTTTGCCATCCTCAATCCCTCCACTCACGCAGGAAATACGTAACATCGTCAAGTTCTTCTTCTTTGGTACACAGGTAGTCCCCGCTGCCGCCCAAAACGGCAGCATAACGGCTGCGCAGGTCGTAGTCAAACGGGGACTTGGGCAGTTCATTGGTCCAATCGGCTTTGCCGGTCACGGCGGTGTAGACCTCGGCGGCCGAGATGGGCGGTGTGCAAAGGTGCAGCATCGTCAGCCCGGCGGCGCGGGCGGCCTCGATGTCCTGCCACAGGCGGCCCAGGTTGTAGAACTGGTAGCGGCTGCGGGAATCGGTGAACGCCAGGGCGTTGAAATCATTGCCTGCGAAAAATTCTTTTAATGCTGTTTTATCGGCGGTGCCGTTCAGCTTATAAAAGCCGTTGTCTGCCAGAGTGTAGCCGGTTTTGACAAGGGGCAATTTTTCCGCCAGTTCGTTATATTTCTCCGGTTTCAGCATAGCCGGGGTGATGGTGTGCAGGTCGAACAGGAAGTTTTTCTTAAGGCCCGCGCCGTACAGGGCGGGCAGGCGCACGATGAGGGCATCGTTAAAATCCTCCCGCACCCACTGTTCCAGCTGCAGGCGATTGCGGCCATAGGCAGGCAGGCCGTCGGTATCGGGGGCATCGTCCTCACAGCGGCCGCGGCTGTCGGCAAACACGGCAATGCTGGAAATAAGCACCAGGGATTTTGGTGCAATTTTGCGCAGGTTTTCCCGGGCAGTGCGCATAACTTCCATGTCTGCTTCCGGGTCAGCGTTGGCCAAAAACATGGCCGCCGGCACGCCCGCATAGACGCAAAGGTCCGGCTGTGTGCCGTACTGGGCGGCAATATCGCTGCTATGGCACACCGCGGCAAACGTATGTTTTGCCCGCAGGTTGCCCCCCACAAAGCCCGTAGACCCCACCAGCAGATCCCTGTACATGCGCAATTCCCCTTTTACATATTGATACAGAATATATTATACCGTATCAGGGGCAAAAAAGCAACCAAAGCAAAAGGGAGAGACCGAAGCCTCTCCCTGCACTGTAACTCTATGGCAACACCGCACAATTCCCGCCTAACGGCTTAAGCACCGCTCCGGCGGCTGCGG
>OLRV01002993.1_pt1 | contig 12309 bp, 9 predicted proteins | sample 1672421 | NCBI WGS metagenome assembly OLRV01 (sample SAMEA3136684, study PRJEB25190) | human gut metagenome | biome: human gut; feature: human-associated habitat; material: faeces | place: Austria | collected 2013
GTCAGGGACTGCGGATATCCGATTCCAGCGCGAAATTCCTGGGCCACTCCATAGAGCTTTCCGTAGCGCCGGATATGCTGGGGCGAGTTTTCGACGGCATGGGCAGGCCCATAGACGGCGGCGCCGAGCTCATACCCGAAAAGCGGCTGGACATCAACGGCGCGCCCATAAACCCCGCCGCGAGGGACTACCCCAACGAGTTCATACAGACCGGCATTTCCGCAATAGACGGCCTGAATACGCTGGTACGCGGCCAGAAGCTGCCGGTGTTCTCAGGCTCCGGCCTGCCCCATGCAAACCTTGCGGCCCAGATAGCCCGTCAGGCTAAGGTGCGGGGCACCGGCGAGGGCTTCGCGGTAGTATTCGCCGCCGTAGGCATAACCTTTGAGGAGGCGGACTTTTTCACCTCCGACTTCAGGGCCACCGGCGCCATAGACCGTACCGTCACCTTCATAAACCTTGCCAACGACCCCGCCATAGAGCGCATAGCCACTCCCCGCATGGCGCTCACCGCCGCGGAGTATCTTGCATACGACCTTGGCATGCACGTGCTGGTAATAATCACGGATATAACCAACTACGCGGAGGCACTCCGTGAGGTATCCGCCGCCCGCAAGGAGGTTCCCGGCCGCCGCGGCTACCCCGGCTACCTGTATACCGACCTTGCCACCATGTACGAGCGGGCGGGCCGCATAAAGGGCAACCCCGGCTCCATCACCATGATACCCATACTGTCCATGCCGGAGGACGACATCACCCACCCCATACCCGACCTTACCGGCTACATAACCGAGGGACAGATAATTCTGGGGCGTGAGCTGCACAGAAAGGGCGTCACGCCGCCTATAAACGTTTTGCCCTCCCTGTCCCGCCTGAAGGATAAGGGCATAGGCCGGGGCAAGACCCGGGAGGATCACGCCGACACCATGAACCAGCTCTTTGCCGCGTATTCCCGGGGCAAGGACGCAAAGGAGCTTGCGGTAATACTGGGCGACGCGGCCCTGTCCGATACGGATAAGCTGTACGCCAGGTTTGCGGACGCCTTCGAGGAGGAGTATGTGTCACAGGGCTTCTATACCAACCGCTCCATAGAGGAAACTCTGGATCTGGGCTGGAAGCTGCTCTCCATACTGCCCCGCGCCGAGCTTAAGCGCATAAGGGACGAATATCTGGATAAGTACCTGCCCAAAGCGGAGGAATAGCCTATGGCACAGCTTCAAGTAAAGCCGACCCGCATGGAGCTGACCAACCTTAAGAAGAAACGCAAGGTGGCAGCCAGGGGTCATAAGCTTATGAAAGACAAGCGGGACGAGATGGTTCGCCGCTTCATAGCCTACGCCCGCCGCAATAAGGAACTGCGGGAGCAGGTGGAGCAAAAGCTTTCCGCCGCCATGGGGCAGTTCGTGCTGGCAAGGGCCGAGATGAGCGGAGAGGCAATAGAAGAAGCCCTCGCCTACCCCGCCCGCCCCGCCACGGTATCCGTGGATACCCAGCACGTGCTGTCGCTGAAGATGCCAAAGCTGTCCCTTGAGACTTCCGATACCTTTGACTACCCCTATGGCTTCATGAACACCTCTGCGGAGCTGGACTCCGCCGTATCCGCCTTCGCAGAGGTGCTGCCCATGCTCATAGAGCTTGCAGAGGTGGAAAAGATATGCAACTCCCTGGCGGACGAGATAGAAAAGACCCGCCGCCGGGTCAACGCCCTGGAGTACGTTATGATACCCCAGTTCGACGAGGCTATCAGGGAGATCAAGATGAAGCTGGACGAGAACGACAGGGGCAACACCACCCGCCTTATGAAGACCAAAGAGATGCTGGCGAATCGGGAATAACGATTCTCTTCTTTCTCTTTTCTTTTCGGGAGAAAAGAAAAGAGAAAAGAAGCAAAGAGAAAAGAAAAGCCCAAAGAAAAAATACAATTACAGATGAAAAATCCCTGTCGGAGCTTCACCGGCAGGGTTTTGTTTGTGTTGGAGTTTAACTATTACCGCCTGATTCCCGCCAGCTGGAAACCTTGAAAGGACGGCGCAAGCAGATAAGATGGTTTGTTTTTGGGAAATGTAGGGATACCTGCTTTTGCTGTTAAACTCTAACTATGGAATCATATCCTGCTTTTCTTTGCCTGCGGCGCGGTACTTTCGTGGGCCGAAAGTACCCAAAGGCCCCCGCTTTCTTGGAAGAAAGCTCCCAAAGAACCAAAAAGTATCTGCTGCGGTTTTACATCCTTCGGTATCTCTTTCCCGTCGCTACTCAGAATTCAGCATGGGTCGCTCATCGTCGCTTACGCCGCCCTATGGTGCGCCTTCGCTCCTCAAGCTCCCTGCTTCATTCTGCTTGCGCCGTCCTATCAAGAATTCCGGCTGGCGAGGGTCGATCGGAGTATGGATAAAGGTTTTTAATTTTTTCGTTGGTTTTCTTTTGGTTACTTTTCTTTTTCAAAAGAAAAGTAACAGAAAAAGGCGTATCAATCGTCTGAATCCTCTTTTATCCTCATCGCCATCTTATACGCCTCGTTCCGGGGAACGTCCAGCAGGGCGCTGGCCTGCTTTGCTGCATCCTTGGCGCTGACGCCCTCCCCCAGCAGCCGCTTCAGCGTATCTTCAAGGCTCGCTCCGGAGCTTTCATCCTCCGCCCCTGCGATGACCAGCACCGTCTCGCCCTTTGGGGGCTTATGAGCATACGTGCCGGCAAGTCCGGAAAGGGTGGAGCGCACCGTCTCCTCGTATAATTTGGTAAGCTCCCGGCACAGGACAGCCTTGCGGTCGCCCCAGGCTGCGGCAAGCTCGGCGGCGGTTTCGGCAACTCTCAGAGGACTTTCGTACACTATCAGCGTACCCCTGTGCCGGGCAAGGCGGGCCACCGCCTCCCGGCGCTCCTTACCGGTGCGGGGCAAAAAACCCACGAAACAGGCTTCCTTCGCGGGCAGCCCGCTAAGAACCAGCGCAGTAAGGGACGCGGAGGGCCCGGGCAGCACCTCAAAGGGCAGCCCCCTTTGTATGAAGGCGGCCACCAGCCGCTCCCCGGGGTCGGATATGCCGGGCAGCCCGGCGTCGGATACGAAGGCGATAGCCTCGCCCTCCGCCACCCGCCCTGCGATCTCCTCCGCCCTGCTCTCCTCGTTGTGCTCGTGGCAGGATATGAGGGGCTTGGATATCCCCAGCCTTGACAGCATGGCCCCGGTGTTGCGGGTGTCCTCGCAGTATATCCTATGGCACTCCCTCAGCACCCTGAGGGCGCGCAGCGTCATGTCCTCCATGTTTCCTATGGGGGTTGGGCAAAGGTAAAGCTTGGGCTGAAGCATGTGGGCTTTTCGTCAATTCCTTTCTATAATAAGGCCTGTCTTGCCGCCCTTTACGCATTCCATAAGGGCGAGGTAGGGGCCGTTTTTTCCATCGATGAGCCGCAGCCGCTTTGGCTGAAGCCTGCTTTCCACCATGGCGTGGAAGCACTCCGCAAGGCGGGAGGCGGGATAGCACAGCCATAGCCTGCCGCCGTTTTTCAGCAGCCGCCCCGCGCACCGGGCCACGTCGTAAATGCCGCATTCGTCCTGATGTATCGAGAGAGCCACGGCGGGGTTTTCGCTTCGCGTGCCGCCGGAAAAGTAGGGCGGGTTGCAGACTGCCCCGTCGAAGCTGCCGGCCGGCAAAAGCTCACCCAGCTTGCGTATGTCGGCATGCAGCACGGTTATGTCCCCGCCCTGGCCGTTGAGCGCGATGGATTCCTCCATAAGCTGGCAGGCGGCCTGCTGTATCTCGACGGCGGTGAAGCGGGCGCCGGTCTTGCCGTTTACCAGTATAGATAAAATGCCCGTGCCCGCCCCCAGGTCGAGACAGCTGTCCCCCCGTCCGGGCCTTGCAAAGTTAGCCAGCAGCACCGCGTCGCTGCCGTATGTGAAGCCCCCCTTGTCCACTACTATGGACAGGCCGTTGCATTGCAGATCTTCAGTGACTTTCATGGGTATATAGTACCATCAGTTGACAAGAGCACACAAGCCCTAAAGGCTTGTTTTGGGACGCTCCTGCGTTCTTGTAAACTGATGGTAACGTTAAACGCCATAAAAAACAAGCACGCAAAAAGAGAGCCTTGCGACTCTCCCGGTATTTCTGTGGTGATTCTCTTTTTCAAACGGAAAGTGAAGCCGTTTCCCTACTTCGTCACCGTCACGTACTCCGCAGGATCTACGGATCTGCCGTCCTTGCGCACCTCAAAATGGAGGTGGGCTCCGTCGCCGCACTCCGCAACGGCGGTTTCGCCAACATAGCCAATAAGGTCGCCGGCGTTGAGCCTCTGCCCGGCCTTTACGGGGCAGCCTGTGCGCAGGTTGGAGTAGAGGGATTCAAGGCCGTCGCTGTGGCTTACCCGAACGGTGATGCCGAGGCTGTCGTCCTCGTATATCTCCTCCACCTTGCCGTTCCATGGGCAATGCACCTCCGCCCCCTTTGCGCAGGATATATCGATGCCCCGGTGTGTGGTCCAGTGATCAAGAGTGCGGGAGTAGATCAGCTCATCCACGGCAAAGCGCCACTGCACCTTGCCCTTGAGCGGCGCGGGGGCCCTGTCATAGGCGGGGGCATGGGTAGCCGATGGCCCGGGGGAAGGATTGGGAGTTATGTCGGGCAGCGCCGAGGGTGAAGCGGTGGGCGTAGGGACAGGCGTGGAGAGCAGCGCTTCACTGAGTGTCTGGTCCTCGTTTTGAGAAACGGGGGCGGGAGAAGGCTCTATGGAGGGCTGAGGCTGCTGCTTTGGCCAATAGGCTGCCGCCGCGGCGACGCCGACTATGGCCACCGAGGAAAGCAGCACGACATAAACGCCCTTTTCCTCTAAAAAATCCCTGATCTTATCCTTTAGGCTTCTGTTTTCGTCAGTCATGGAAATCGCTCCTTTTGCGCAAATTGGCGGCCTTGCCGCCCGCATTATCGTGCTATAAGGTAGTAATTCCCTGCACCGCTGGGAAATATACCTGAACGACCATATTCAAATGAATAACCTTGGGGCTGTTAAGGGGCCGCAGCCCCTTAAATTTATTCCGGCTTTGACGACATGTGCGGCAAAACGGATGAAAACCAGAGGTTTTCGTACTTTGCGGGTTTTGCCGCCCGGGAGCGCACGCGAGAGGCAAAATCCGAAAAAACTCGAAGAAATGGCTTTAGCCATTTCTTCGAAAATCTCCCCGCTTGACAGTGGGAAAAACCTTTGCTATAATTATAAAGCTTGAATATGGAGAGATGTCCGAGTGGTTTATGGAGCTGGTCTTGAAAACCAGTGATGCCGCAAGGCACCGGGGGTTCGAATCCCTCTCTCTCCGCCAGATAATTCAACATAGCGCCGGCAATATATCCGTGGAGAAGTACCCAAGTGGCTGTAAGGGGCTCCCCTGCTAAGGGAGTAGGCTGGGGTGACTGGCGCGAGGGTTCGAATCCCTCCTTCTCCGCCACGAAAAAGAGATCGCATTTGCGGTCTCTTTTTCGTGCTGCATAAAAGAAGGAGGGATGAGAAGGGAACGGCCCGCCTGTGGCGGGAAAAAAACCATCCAGTGAATGGTTTTTTAGTTCCCCGGGCTGGCGGCGGCACTGCCCCAGTGCCGCCGGACGAATCCCTCCTTCTCCGCCAAAACCGCCCACATATTTTTTGTGGGTGATTATCATTTGGCGTAAAGTAAGGTTTGTCCGCACCGTCAAATGAAAAAGCCCTCTGGGAAGAGGGCATGGAAGGCACTACTCTTGTCCTGCTCGTTTTCCGCAAAATGCCTTTCAAAGGGGATTGGATTACTAAAGAGCCAATTGTTCTATTTGCAGGAGCTTGAATCTATGGAACATTTCAAGCTTATGCTGATGGAATATCTCGTATATTACAATATTATATTATTCCTTCATCTAGCGACACCGTCACGGAAAAGCTGTCTTCTCCGACTACGTTGCCGTCCTTGTCCAGCCATTGATAATCATAACGGCGAAACACACCCTTGCCGTTTTCGTAGCGATACATCTCATAAGGGAAGTTATCACCCACCGAGTAGATCCTTACTCCGTCCTTATTGAAAACTGAATACACTCCGTTATTGTAGTTTTCGTCTTCGTCCTGGGTAATGCGCTTGTGATAGCTTACCACATTGGGGTCATCCGGCAAGGCAGTCATTATGCGCATTCGAAGCGTGGGACAAAGCTGCTCCCTTTCTTCGTTTATTGGGAGCCAGTCCTCATCCTGAAGGGGCTCCGCTATTCTTATGGATATATCCGACCCGTCGGCAGAAACCTTTATCCTGTTCTGGTCGGTTCCGTTCCAGACAACTCTCAGCTTCACCATTCCGTCTTCCGTGGTAATGTAATCATTCAGGCCGTCGGGCACACCGGCCACCATGCCGTAAATGACAGGCGAAGCAGACGCCGCAGCCGGAGCGGCGTCAGGGGAGGCATTTACCGTCGTTTTCCCGGCGGAATTTGCGGCCGCTTCCGTAACGGGGGTCTTGTTCAGCGACGATATCAGCGCTGCGCATAGCAGTGCGGCAGCCGCAACCGCAAATACGGGCCAGTGCTTTTTCTTTTTTACGCCGTCCTCCATGCCCTCAAGGGCGCGGGCAAGCTCTCCGGCGCTCTGGTATCTGTCCTTCGGGTCGAAGCGTGTGCATTTTGAGATTATATCGCCCAGGCGACCCGGAACGTCAGCATCCTTCCTGTATGGGAGGCCGGTGCGGTATTCGTACATTGTAGCGCCGAGTGAGAATATGTCGCTGCGGGCGTCGGTCTGGGAAAAGCCGTACTGCTCCGGCGCAGCGTACCCGAAGGTGCCAAGCAGCACGGTATCCTCCACCGCTTCTTCCGCGAACCGACGGGAGGCGTCAAAATCTATCAGCACATACCTGCCGGAATCTGAAAGTATTATGTTGGAGGGCTTTATATCCCTGTGTATCACGGGCGGCGTCATGGAATGTATCACCTGAAGGGCGGCGCATATATCCCGGCCCAGGGCAAATACCGCTTCCTCCTCCGCCCCCTGCCGCTGGTCTATCACCTGCTGAAGGGTGCGTCCGGGTATGTATTCCTCCACCACCGTAAGGCTCTTTGCCGTGGCCTCTATGGAAAGCACCTTGGGCAGGCTGGGGCAGTCTGTATCCATAAGGGCGCAGTATATGCTGAGCAGCGACCGGTGAAGCGTTTTTCTTACGGCTTTTACCCTGCCGTCCTCGTAAAGGAAGGAGGGGCCGCCCTCGCCCCCGAACCGTTCCTTCATGTTCTCTTTGTCCGCTTTCTTATCCTTTACGCTTATCATATCGTCTTCTCGCCCACCTCGTAGAGAAGATCGTTGCAGGCGGGCAGGTCCATGCCCCTGTTCAGCGCGAATATCACGGCGACGTCTCTGTGTATCCTGGGATCCAGCCTGGCATGGCTGCCTATGCGAAGCAGGTATTGGGTTTGCTCCACGTCCATCTCAAGGGCGAATGCAATAGCTATGAGCGCATCGCGGCTGGGCGCCGCCTGATCCGCCAGCACCCGGTATATGAAGTTGCTCATATGGCTCTTTGCTGCCAGCCCGGAAGCGTTCATGCCCTTTTCCGCCATGATGCGGGAAAGGTAGCTGCCCACCGTATCGCCGAGCATGCTGTCGCTGTTGTTTTTAAAATAGTTTTCAAGGCATTTTGTGGTTTTGAGCCTGCCCATCAAGCCGGAGGTAGTGACCCTCATAACTTCATTCCTCTTCGTGCGATATGTTGAGTTAATGATACGGCCTTGACTGTTTTTTTGTCAAGGCCGCAAAACTCGTTTGCAAAACGAAGATTTTCCCCATTTTACGCGCTATAATCCTTATTAAGAGCGGGCGTTCCGCGCTTCGATCTGCATTTTTATTTTTTCAGGGGGGAAATATATGAAAAAATCACTTGCGCTTGTCCTTGCCCTTATCATGGTCATGGGCTGCATGAGCTTTGCCGCAGCGGAGGGAGAACGCACGGTTACAGATTTAACCGACACCACAAATATGCACTTAAAATTAAAATACAAGATAACAGAAGATGCCGAAAACAAAAAAGCCTCCGTTCAACTGACCTATTTCGCTGACGACTCTGCGTGGAAAACTGATTCCGGTAACAATAACAGCAAGTTCATAAGGATCCGAGCGAATTTGACAGCTCCCGCTGGTGCCGAGTTTGTACGGCTTAATGACGAAGAAGAGCAAAAAATCAACGATGACCTTTTTGAATACAAAACCCGCTTCGACAAGGGCGGCAGCAACGTTCAGGGGGTGGAGCTTAAGTGGTATGATAATGGTAAAACTCTTCTCTACACTGACAACATTACCTGCACCCTCGTTTTAGCGGACGATGCAAAGCCCGCTGAAAAAAATCGCATATCTGTCTCTGTCTCCGGCGCAACCATTTCCGATGGCTCCGTTGCCTTCGATGCCGTGCCGGCAGATGGTACGACTATAACCGTATCTCGCCCCAATAAATATGCTTCGTACTATACGGTAAGCGAGGGCACCGATGGTGCCGAGGGCAGTAGCACCGCCGGTGAATCCGCCAGCATAACCGTCAGCGGTCTTTCCGTCGAAAGCCCTAAGACATACACCATAAGGTGGTACTCCGGTGAAGGCGAAAATAAATTCCTCGTTGGCACGGACACCCTCAAGGTTTCCATTCGTCCGGAGGGTTACTACAGCTTCGCCGCCTACAATACCCCGGTCGTTATAGAAGAACCCGACACACAGGCAAACATTACTCCCGAAGGCGGTTTCCTTCCTACCACCAGTGTGGAGCTGAAATATGAATTTACCGAGAAAAAGTGGGAAGAGGTTTTCTATAAATACGGCGAGGACAACCGCATATTCCTGCCCTTATGGTTCTATCTGCCCGGCAGCGCAAAGGACTATTTCAAGATAGAGTACTTTGGCAACGAAAGCGGATCGGTAGATGATCTGCAAATGCTTAAGGACGCGCAATACTTCAATGTTAACCTCAATGACGGCGAAGGCGGCTACGGTGGATACAAATACTTCCATGAAGGCCTGGTTATTGCCCAGGTAAAGTATGAGGGGAACAACGTTATAATAGAGCCGCAGTCCGGCAAGGTTAGCTGGCTGATAAAGTGGCTTGACGATAACAACGTCGATCATTTCCACAGGGTCACCTTCGATGTAAACATCTCCTCTTCCGACACGGGCATAAAGCTTACCAACGCTTCCCCAGCAGACAACAGGGTGATATTCGATGACCAAGCCGGAGTAAAGGGCAGCTATTCCGACGGCACCGTGCGGTATATGCTTGGCGAAGGGTTCACTTATGGTAGTAACACTACAACCACAACTAAGCTCGTCCGTCCCTCCACCGATGCGACAAGCGCCACGGTAAACAGCAAGGAAGTCAACATAGTGGACGATGCTATCGAGCTGACGGTGGGAGCGCGCAATAATCAGTCTATGACCGAATCCTTTACGGTATGCTGGCTCGACGCGGATAACAAAATCATCAAGACCGAGAGGATAACCATAAGCAACTGCCCCACCGGCGCAGGGGTTCCCTGGCAGAATTACTGGGCTCCTATCGACAGCAAAAGGATTAATGTCCAAGATAAGAACCTTACCAGCTTCTTCTCGTACGATGATGGTAAGCTGCTGTTCAAGGTGGATAATAACAACGCAGGCACCCTCAATGCGGACAAACTGAATGAACTGAGCCAAAATGATCTGATATACGAGATAACTCCTCCGAAGGGAGCCAAATACTTCAGGATGTCCGGCCAGCACTCGCCCCTTTATGATAGTTTTTTTGCTGACAGTACAAAAGAATGGCTGGAGAAGCAACCATCCGAAAATTGTGTATTTGATGAAAATGGTGCTGCAAAGCCTTATTATTACTCCTTCGGCAAGCTGTTTAACCGTACCCAGGTGGAGGGCATGTATGTGTATACCGTAAACAACACCCAGGTTACCTTCGCCGATATAGTCATATTCCAGTGGTATGACGAAAACAAAGAACTTATGAAGGTAAACGGGAAAAATGGAGAGTACTTATACCTCATAAAGGAGCCGTATGTTAAGATTTCCGAAACGAAAGCTTCGACGGAGACCCCCAAAAAAGCAGTTGAGGAACCGACGATAGTGGTTACCGATGCCAAGGACAATGAGATACTGAGGGCCGAAATACCCATTCAGAAGGCCGTGGATCCAAATTCCAACACCAAGTACCTGTATATGAAGCTGAAATATATAGACACAACTACGGGCCTTGAGGTGGAGCCCGGAGCAAAGGATGCGGTTCATTATGAGGTATACCTTGCCTACCCCGAAGGCATGAACTATGATAACTTCAAGGATTACACCGTTAGGCTCACTCACTATACCGACGAAAAAAATGTGGAGCATGAGAACGTGGAGCTTGAAGCCACCCGGATCGGCCTTAAGTTTAAAACAAAGTCCTTCTCGCCCTTCCTGCTGGAATGGACGCCTAAGGGCTCCTCATCTTCCTCTTCTTCCTCCGGCGGCTCCGGCGGCCTGTCCGGCGTGGATATCACCAACCGTACCAACAGGGAGATACTCTCATACAGGCTGGGCGGCGGCCTGCTCACCTTCCGGCTTGCGGGCAGCGGCGATGTAATCGTAACGGAGAACGGCAAGGTGGTGAAGCCCGACGCGGACGGTTGGTATACTGTTTCCGCAGGAGCACGCATAGTGGTGGATTACCCCATGATGGCGCTGCCCAAGACGGGGGATATGCCGGTTTGGCGCTGGCTGCTGGGCCTATAAAAAATGAGAAAACTCGAAAAAGTGGCGCTCAGCCACTTTTTCGACACTCCAGTGCACAACACAATGTGTTGTGCACGCGGTGTTTTTGGGGGAGTTTTTATAATCGTTACCATCAGTTGACAAGAGCACACAAGCCCTAAAGGCTTGTTTTGGTACGCTCCTGCGTTCTCGTCGCTTGTATTACATCCAGTAGTACTGCGCTCCTCGGCCTTGGATCGCCCTCAAAACAAGCTCTTTAGGGTCTTCGAGTTTTAGAAGTCAAAGAGTATGGCAGAACAAGGAGGACGAGTGCAGAAATACTGGTTGTATTTCAAATGAGGACGACACAGTTATGCCGTGCTGTTTGGCTCCTAAAACCTTGTGTGTCCTTGTCAACTGATGGTATGGAAAATGTATGCACCACGCCACAGAGCAGCGCAGCCTGAGTCCCCTCCCTCTCCCCCGCTTGCAACCTTTCAAGTCCCATAGTATGATATTCCCATGAGCAAAACAGCAAATATACTTAACTTAATAATATATAACGGGGAGCTGTTCCAATGAGCTTATCTGCGGCGAAAAAAAGGGATATCCTCATATGCTGCATAGCGGTGCTGCTGATACTCTGCGCCATGGCCGCCCGCATCCTGGGCAGCCCCGAGGGGGCCCCGGGCCTGAGCTCCATTATAAGGAACGGTATATACATGGGGCTGACGGCGGCATGGGGCGTGTCGGTGCAGAGGCGCATTATTCAGGCCCAGACCCGGCGGTACCTTATAGCTATCGCCCTGCTGATGCTGCTCTGGCTTACGGAGCGGGCTATCAAATATGAATTTAACTTATCCGCCGCCTCGGCGCGGAGGCTGTGGTACAGCTATTATATACCCATACTGCTGATACCCCTGATAACGGTGTTCACAGCAATGTCGCTTGGCAGGCCGGAAAACTACAAGCTGCCGGGCTGGACGCGGCTTCTGTATATACCCACATTCGCGTTTATGGCGATGGTGCTGACCAACGACCGGCACCAGCTGGTTTTTGCGTTTCCGGCCGACGCCGAGATATGGACTGGCGGCAATGCGGCGCACTCTATCGGGTACTTTGCCGTAGTGGCCTGGACGGCGGTCTGCGCCGCAGGGACTATTATTGTGATGATTGAAAAATGCCGCAGGCCAAAAAGCCGTATCCAGTGGCTGCCCATACTGCCTGTGGCGCTGTCGTTTGTATACACCGCCCTTTATGTAAGCGGTGTGAAATGGCTTCGCCTCATAGCCGGGGATATGACTGTGTTCCAGTGTCTGGCTATTATGGCAGCGCTGGAAGGCTGTATTCGCTGCGGGCTGATACAGTCCAACACCGGCTATGATGAGCTCTTCAGCGCCACCACCATAGGTGCTCAGATAACCGACCACGGGTTCCGGGTAAAATCCGCCTCCTGCTCCGCATTGCCCATAAGCCTCGAAAAAATGGAGCAGGCGTTGGAGGGCCCGGTGCAGCTGGATAAAAACACCCTGCTCAAGGGGCAGGAAATAAGCTCCGGCTATGTTTTCTGGCAGGAGGACATATCGGAATTGCAGGGCGTGCTGGATCAATTTC
>OLRV01002996.1_pt1 | contig 12297 bp, 6 predicted proteins | sample 1672421 | NCBI WGS metagenome assembly OLRV01 (sample SAMEA3136684, study PRJEB25190) | human gut metagenome | biome: human gut; feature: human-associated habitat; material: faeces | place: Austria | collected 2013
GTGCACCAAGAAAAGCCGCAACGAATGTTGCGGCTTTTTTGTCGCACCATTCCCTCCGGGACGGACTCGCACTTCGCGCAAGCGCTCGTGTTCGTCTCGCGGGGACTGGTCGCTAAAAATGGTTGCGGGTTTGTGAGCAGGGGTCACGATTGAGCGTGAGCGAAAGCGGGGAGCGAACAATGTACGCCGCGCGCGGCGTTCCTTGTGGAGGACGGCACGGTGTTTCAGGCGTATTATTTCAATGAAGATAAAATCCTGAAGTGATTTTGAAATGTAAACATCAAAAGGGGGTAGGCGCGGATCGCGCCTACCCTCATTTTTTGTAAAACGCAATTGCCGTAAACAGGGGGGTGTGCTATGATAATGATAAATACTGTGCTATGAGGTGACTGCCATGACCACTGCGCAACAGCAACAGGCGGCAAGAAATTTTGCCGCTTATTGGAAAGACAAAGGCTATGAAAAAGGGGAGAGCCAACCATTCTGGCTGTCCCTGCTCCGTGATGTGTATGGGGTCGAACACCCGGAGCAATTCATTCAGTTTGAGGAGCAAGTCCACCTTGACCACACCAGTTTCATTGACGGCACGATTCCTGCTACCCACGTTCTGATAGAGCAAAAGGGGCTTGGCAAGGATTTGAACAAGCCCATCAAGCAATCAGACGGTGCGCTGCTGACCCCTTTTGAACAGGCTAAGCGGTATATTTTGGAGCTGCCCGTGTCGCAGCACCCGCGCTGGGTGGTAACCTGCAATTTCAGCACCTTTTATGTGTATGATATGGAACGCCCGCGCGGTGAGCCTGAAATCATCGAACTTGCGAATCTGGAAAAAGAATACTATCGGCTGCAATTCCTTGTCGATGCCGGAAACGAACACCTCAAACGGGAGATGGAAGTTTCCATAGCGGCAGGTGAAATTGTCGGCTTGTTATATGATGCCTTTTACAAGCAGTACGCAAACCCGGAATCCGAACATTCGCTGAAAAGCCTGAACAAGCTGTGCGTTCGCTTGGTATTTTGCCTGTATGCCGAGGATGCCGGGATTTTTGGGCATCACGGTATGTTCCACGACTACCTCAAAGGCTTTGACACGCGCGGACTGCGCAAGGGGCTGGTAGATTTGTTCCGCGTGTTGGACACAAAGCTGCAAGACCGTGACCCCTATTTGAAAGATGACAACCCGGAATTGGCGGCGTTTCCCTACGTCAATGGCGGGCTGTTCAGCGATGAGAATATCGAGATACCGCCGTTCACCGATGAAATCCGAAACCTGCTGCTGGAGAAAGCCAGCGAAAACTTCAACTGGTCGGAAATCAGCCCCACCATTTTCGGCGCGGTGTTTGAAAGCACCCTGAACCCCGAAACCCGCCGCAGCGGCGGTATGCACTATACCAGCATTGAAAATATCCACAAGGTCATTGACCCGCTGTTCTTGGACGAACTAAAGGGCGAGCTTGACGAAATCTGCGCCATTTCGGTAGAGCGCACGAAGAATACCAAACTACGGGCCTTTCAGCGCAAGCTGGCATCCCTCACATTTTTAGACCCCGCGTGCGGCAGCGGCAACTTTTTGACCGAAACCTATTTAAGCCTGCGCCGCTTGGAAAACAAGATTTTGGTGGAACTCTCCCACGGTCAGGTCACGATGTATTCCGCCAGCGAAAGCCCGATACAGGTTTCCATCAGCCAGTTTTACGGCATCGAAATCAACGATTTTGCCGTGACGGTTGCGAAAACAGCGCTCTGGATTGCGGAAAGCCAGATGATGAAGGAGACGGAGAAAATTCTGCTCGTCCCGCTGGAATTTCTGCCGCTGAAAACAAACGCCTTTATTGTAGAGGGCAACGCCCTGCGGGTGGATTGGGAGAGCGTGGTTCCCAAAAGTAAGCTGAATTATATTATGGGGAATCCGCCGTTTGTTGGCTATTCCTTGCAGAGCAAGGAACAAAAGAGCGATATTCTTTCCATTTATGTAGATGAAAAGGGCAAGCCGTATAAAACTGCCGGTAAAATTGACTATGTAGCAGGGTGGTACTATAAGGCGGCCAAACTGATGCAGAACACCCCGATACGCACCGCCTTTGTTTCGACGAATTCTATTACGCAGGGCGAACAGGTTGCGGGCGTGTGGAAACCATTGTTTGAACAGTTTGGGATACATATTGATTTTGCTTATCAAACATTCCGATGGGATAGTGAGGCGAGTGCCAAAGCTCATGTACATTGCGTTATTGTGGGGTTTAGTGTCGCCGTAAATACAAATAGCAAAAAGCTATTTATTGGAGACAAATTGCATCTGTCAAATAATATCAATGCATATCTCATGGACGCACCAAATGTATTTATTGAAAGCCGCAACACCCCGTTGAATGGAGTTCTTTCTATGAGCAGCGGCGGGAAACCTGTTGAAGGTGGATATTACATATTTACAGATGATGAAAAAAATGCTTTTTTAAAGAAAGAGCCATCTGCACAAACCTACTTTAGAAAATTTGTTGGTTCTGATGATTTTATTAACGGTTATACTCGTTGGTGCTTGTGGCTGCACGATGTATCTCCTTCTGATATAAGAAAACTTCCAGAATGTATGAAGCGTGTCAATTCCGTACATGATTATCGTCTGGAAAGCAAAAAAGCTGCAACCCGTGCGGCGGCAGCGACCCCAATGTCATTCATGGAAATAAAACGACCTGTAGGTAAATTTCTTATTGTTCCAGAAGTTTCATCACAAAGAAGAAAATATGTACCTCTTGGTTTCTCAGATAAAGAGATGATTTGTTCTAACAAAGTTCGTTTCGTATCGAACGCTACCATGTACCATTTTGGTATTTTGACATCTAATGTTCATATGGCTTGGATGCGGGCTGTGTGTGGTAGACTAAAGAGTGATTACAGCTATTCCATCAATGTGGTGTACAACAATTTTCCGTGGCCTACACCCACCGAACAGCAGAAAGCCAAAATCGAACAAACCGCGAAAGCGATTCTGGACGCACGCGCCCTTTACCCGGACAGCAGCTTAGCCGACTTGTACGACGACTTAACCATGCCGCCGGAACTCCGCAAAGCCCATCAGGCTAATGACCGCGCCGTTATGGACGCTTACGGATTCATAAAAGGAACTGCCGCAAGAACCAGCGAAAGCGCCTGTGTTGCCGAGTTAATGAAACTTTACCAGCAGAAGGTATCTGCCGCACAATCCAAATAATCGCTTTGAAAAGTTGACATCAAAAAGCTCCGGGGTCTGCATTGCTCCCGGAGTTTGCTTTTATTGGGGCTGCATCGGCTTGTTGCAATCCATACACAGAATATGCCAGGGCTGGCCAGGTCTGGCAGCCCAAAACGCTTTGAGGGCAAACAAACTGCTTCACTCCGCATTTACTGTGTATGGTTGTATGTGCTATACTAAAAACAATCGATGGTGCAGCTGAAAAGTCGAAAATATCGTCTGTTTCTACAAACGCAGCGGGATTTTGCGTTAAAAAGCCTTGGAATCCACAAAGGATTCCCGCGGCTCTTTGCCTTAAATCCGTCTTGCGCTTGTGAAATATCCGTCATTTTCTTTGTTTTCAGATACACCTTAAGAAGCCGCACCAGATGTGGACTGTGCGGGGCCGCAGTGTGATGTTGAGAAAGGGGAACAGCAGATGACCCGGATTGCGATTGTGGAGGACGAGGCGGCGGTGCGGGAACAGCTGGCGGGGTATGTGCAGCGGTACACCCGGCAGTACGGCACGCCGTTTGAGGTAACGGAGTTTGCGGACGGGATGGAGATTCTAGAAGATTACCGCCCGCAGTTCGACATCATCTTTCTGGATGTGGAGATGAAGCACCTGGACGGCATGGAGACCGCCCGCCGCATTCGGGAGCGGGACGGCGGGGTGCTGATCGTGTTCATTACCAACATGGCGCAGTATGCCATCCGCGGATATGCTGTTGGGGCGCTGGATTATGTGCTGAAACCGGTGCCCTACTTTGCGTTTTCGCAGCAGCTGCAAAAGGCGCTGGGGCAGCTGGAAAAGCGGGAGCGGCATTATCTGGCTGTGGCGGTGGACGGCGGCATGCGGCGGCTGGACGCGGCGGAAATTTATTACCTGGAAAGCGAAGGCCACAAGGTACATTTTTATACCGAAAAAGAAGATTTTGTGGTGCCGGGCACCCTGAAAAACTATGAGGAAAAGCTGGTGGGCCGGGCGTTTGCACGGTGCAACAGCGGGTATCTGGTCAATCTGGCGCAGGTTTCCGGCGTGCAGCAGGATATGGTGCAGGTTGGTCCGTATACGCTGCAGATCAGCCGCCCGCGGCGCAAGGCCTTTATGGCGGGGCTGGCGGATTATATTGGGGGTGCGGGCTAATGACGACATTGCCGGATATCCCCCGCCTGTACACCGCTTTGGCGGAAGTGCTGGCGGCGCTGATGTATGCGCACAGGCTGCCGCCGCGGATGGACCAGCGCGTGATCTGGGGCGTGGAAGCCGGTTGGGCGGTGCTGCTGGGGGCGTTTTTGCAGGCCACGGGGGAAGTTCCGCTGGCGTGGTGGATCCCCTGCATGGCAATGGCGCTTCTTTCCATGCTGCTGTTTTTGTGGGTCACACGCAGCATTACGCTGCTGGAAGCGGGTTATGTGTGCGCGCGAGCCTTTATTTTGGCGGAGCTGGCGGCCAGCGTGGAATGGCAGCTGCACTGCGTGCTGTGGCCGCAGCGCGGTGGGGCGGAGCCGCTTTCGCTGCTGTTGTTGGCGGCGGTGTACGGCGGCATTTTTGCCGTGATGCTTTTTGTGGAGAACCGCCGCCCCGGCCCGGCCGGGAAGCTGAAAATAACGCCCGCAGGAACTTTTGTGGCGGTGGTCATGGCGCTGACCGCATTTGCCGTGAGCAATTTGAGCTTTGCCAACGGCAGCGAAGCCAACATGAACATGTTTTACATCCGCACGCTGGTGGATCTGGCCGGGGTGCTGATTTTGACGGTGCAGCACGAGCAGCTGCGCGAAGCCGCCCTGCACAGCGAGCTGGCGGAGCTGGACGGCGTTTTGCACCGCCAGTACGAGCAGTACAAGCAGAGCAAGGAGAACATCCGCCTGATCAACCGGCGCTACCACGAGCTGAAAATGCAGATTGCGGCCATCCGGGCGGAGCGGGACCACGCCAAGCAGGATGTGGCGCTGGCGGCCATGGAAAGCGGCATCCGCCAGTACGAGGCGGAGAACAAGACCGGCAACCCGGTGCTGGACACCCTGCTGACGGCCAAAAGCCTGTACTGCCAGCAGCACCACATCACGATGACCTGCGTGGCGGACGGGCATTTGCTGGACTTTTTGGAAACAGGGGAGATCTGCACGATTGTGGGCACGGCGCTGGACAACGCAACGGAGAGCGTGGAGACCGAGCCCGACCACGAAAAGCGGCTGATCCGGGTGGCGGTGTACGCCCAGAACGGCTTTGTGATGCTGCGGTTTGAAAACTACTGCGCGCAGGAAGTGGAGCTGGGCGCGGACGGCCTGCCGCGCCGCAACACCCATGGCGGCAGCGACCTGCGCGGTGTGCGCGCCGCCGCCGAAAAGCGCGGCGGAACTATGACGCTGCACTGGGAGAATGAGTGGTTTACGCTGCGGGTGCTGCTGCCGCAGAAAAGCTGAATGGATGGCTGGGGGTCTAGGATAAGGCACCCGGCCATTTTTAGTGTTTGGGCGGGGTGTACAAAACAGGGTCGAGATGCTTTGTGAGAGATGCACAACAAAAAATGAAATGTTTTTGAAACTTTTGCAAAACATGCAACGGAAACAACAGTTTGTGCAAAAAATGAGCCGAAAGAAAATTGTTTTGGTACAATATCATCAATAAAAGCGGAAATCCCGTCAGCTGCCATCCGGAGGGCGGCACAATAAAAGGAGGAAAACAATGAACACCCTGCTTCTTACCCTGGCAAACATGGGCGTTAACCTGGACGACGTTGCCGATGTGGTCAATAACTGCATCCCGCAGCTCATCTTCTTTGGCGTTGTGGTTGCCGCCGCCATTATCGTACTGATCGCTATGGCGGTCAACAAGAAACTGGCCAAGCCCACCAAATTCATGGTGCGCGCCCAGTCCGGCCTGGCCGTGCTGCTGGCTTTCGGCATCATGCTCAACCTGGTTGCCTTTGGCCCTATGAGCACCATGCTCGACCTGGTCACCGGCAACGGCACTATCACCGAAGAATCTGGTGCAGAGGCCAACGCCCTGTGCACCGAGATTGCCGAGGAAGGCATCGTCCTGCTGCAGAACGATGACAACGAACTGCCCCTCGCGTCCGGCAGCAACCTGAACGTCTTTGGCTGGGCTTCTGTCGGCCCTGTCTACGGCGGCACCGGCGCCGGCGCGATCTCTGCCGACCGTCCCACCGTCAGCCTGCTGGATGGCCTGCACAACGCGGGCATCAACACCAACACCGAGCTGAGCGATTTCTACACCGCTTACTGCGCCGAGCGCCCGGCGCTGGGTTACAGCAACCATAACTGGACCCTGCCCGAGCCCACCGCCGCCAGCTACACCCAGGAGCTGATCGACAACGCCAAGTCTTTCTCTGACACTGCGATGGTCGTCATCAGCCGCGTTGGTGGCGAAATGGCTGACCTGCCCACTAACATGGATGGACTCAACTACACTGAAAACTCTACCGAGTATAATGATTTCGAACCCGGCCAGCATTATCTTTCTCTGACCAAAACAGAAAAGAACATGATTGATATGGTCACCAAAAACTTTGCTAATGTTGTGCTGGTTTACAATGGTGCCAATACTTTGGAAATGGGCTTCGTGAATGATTACCCCCAGATCAAGAGCGTCATTTGGTGCCCCGGCACCGGTCAGACTGGCTTCAACGCTCTGGGCGAGATTGTTGCCGGTGAGGTCAACCCCTCCGGCCACTCTGCTGACACCTTTGTCTATGACCTGACCGCAGCTCCTTACTTCAACAACATCGGCGACTTTGCTTACACCAATGCGGATTCCGTTGGTTACACCGTTGCCAGCCAGGCTGGCGGTGATGCAAAGCTGGTTCCCCCGCACTTCGTCAACTATGTTGAGGGCATCTACGTCGGCTACAAGTTCTACGAGACTGCAGCTGCCGAGGGCCTGATCGACTATGACAAAACCGTTCAGTACCCCTTCGGCCACGGCCTGTCCTACACCACCTTTACCCAGAAAATCGACTCCATGACCGAGGCTGACGGCACCATCACTCTGGATGTCACCGTCACCAACACCGGCAGTGTGGCCGGTAAGGACGCCGTGCAGGTCTACTTCAACCCGCCGTACACCGATGGCGGCATTGAGAAGGCTTCCGCCAACCTCGTCACCTTCGGCAAGACCGACTCCATTGAGCCGGGCGCTTCCCAGACCTTGACCCTGACCTTCAACACCGAGGACATGGCCAGCTTTGACAGCAAGGACAAGGGCTGCTACGTGCTGGAAGAGGGCGACTATATCATCAGCATCAACGAGGATTCCCACACGGTGCTGGATTCCAAGACCTACAATGTCGCTTCCACCATCGTCTATGACGAGTCCAACCCCCGCAGCACCGATGCCGAGGCTGCAACCACCAAGTTCGACTTCGCTGACGATAAGCTCGTCACCCTGTCCCGTGCAGGCCATTTTGCCAACTATGCCGAGGCTGTCGCCGTTCCCTCCGACTTCACCATGTCTGAGGAGAGCATGAACACCATGTACACCGACCACAACTGGAACCCTGAGGACTTCAACGACCCCAACGATGAGATGCCCGTTACCGGTGCCAACAACGGCCTGAAGCTGGCTGACCTGCGCGGTGCTGACTACGACGACGAGCGTTGGGATACCCTGCTCGACCAGATGACCGTCACCGAGATGGACGACCTGATCGCCCTGGGCGGCTACCAGACCAAGGCCGAGGCCAGCGTTGACAAGTACGCGACCATCGACTGCGACGGCCCCGCTGCCATCAACAACAACTTTACCGGCGTTTCGTCCATTGGCTTCCCGTCCGAGATTATCATCGCTTCCACCTTCAACACCGACCTGGCCCGCCGCTACGGCGAGAGCATCGGCCGCATGGGCAGCGAGATGAACGTCACCGGCTGGTACGCCCCCGCCATGAACGGCCACCGTTCCGCCTTTGACGGCCGTAACTTCGAATATTACTCTGAGGACAGCGTCCTCGCCGGTTACATCGGTGCCAGCTCCATTGCCGGTGCCCAGAGCTACGGCGTCTACGCTTACATGAAGCACTTTGCCCTGAACGACCAGCAGACCAACCAGAGTAAGCTGCTCTGCACCTGGGCTGACGAGCAGGCTATCCGCGAGATCTACCTGCGTCCCTTCGAGATCAGCGCCAAGGTGGGCGGCTGCAAGGCCGTCATGTCCAGTTGGAACTATATTGGCAACCAGTGGGCCGGTGCCTGCAATGCACTGCTGAACGGCGTGCTGCGCGGCGAGTGGGGCTTCCGCGGTATGGTCATCACCGACGGCTTCCACTTCACTGACTACATGGATTCCGATAGGGCCATCCGCAACGGCTGCGACCTGATGCTGAAGAACTACGACGTTGCCACCAACCACCTGACCGATACCACCAGTGCTACCGGCGTTAAGGCTATGCGTCAGGCTTGCAAGAACATCATGTACACCGTGGTCAACTCCCGCGTTTACGACCCCGCCAACACTGTTTCCACCCCCATCTGGCGTACCGCTATGATCGTGGTCAACGTGCTGCTGGCTGTACTGCTGGTCGTGCTGGAAGTTCTCACTTTCAAAAGCTACAAGAAGAAAAAGGCACAGTAAAGTGTAATTTGTAAGCTGTGCAGCTGCCCTGCGGTCCATCGCCGCCGACTTTGCGCGGTTGTGCGGTGGGCCGCAAGGCTGTTTTTAAGAAAAGGAACCACCTTATGCAAAAGAAACAACTGCAAGCTTTGACGCTTGAACAAAAATGTGCGCTGCTTTCGGGCGCTACTACCTTTGGAACCCGTGCACTGCCGAAAAATAATATCCCGTCCATCACCCTATCCGATGGCCCCAACGGCGTGCGCAAGCAGGCGGGCGCGGCGGACCACCTGGGGCTGAACCCCAGTGTTCCGGCCACCTGCTTCCCCACGGCGGCCACTGTGGCGTGCAGCTGGGACCCTGCCCTGGGCGAACAAATCGGCCAGGCAATGGGCGAAGAAGCCGCCGCACAGGAAGTTGCCGTGCTGCTGGGGCCAGGCCTGAATACCAAGCGCAGCCCCCTCTGCGGCCGCAACTTTGAGTATTTCTCCGAGGATCCGTATCTTTCTGGCAAAATGGCAGCGGGCTATGTGCGGGGCATCCAGTCCAACGGTATTTCGGCCTGCCCCAAGCACTTTGCCGTCAACAGCCAGGAACTGCGCCGCATGGCGTCGGATTCTGTGGTGGATGAACGCACTTTGCGGGAACTGTACCTGACCGGGTTTGAGATCGTGGTCAAGGAAGCAAAGCCCAAGACCATCATGAGCAGCTATAACCTCATCAACGGAACTTACGCCAACGAGAACCGCCACCTGTTAATGGACATCCTGCGCGGGGAGTGGGGCTTTGACGGCGCTGTGGTAACGGACTGGGGCGGCAGCAATGACCATGCCCTGGGCGTGCAGAACGGCTCCACGCTGGAAATGCCCGCCCCCGGCGGGGACGCGGTGCGCGAGCTGATGCAGGCTGTGCAGAGCGGCAAAATTACCGAAGCGGATGTGGACGCCCGGCTGGACGAGCTGCTGACGCTGGTGTTTGATACCCATGCCGCCGTGCAGTCCCACAGCCGCACCTTTGATGCGGACGCTCACCACGCCCTGGCCCGCCGCGCCGCAGCCGAAAGCATTGTGCTGCTGAAAAACGAGAACGACCTGCTGCCGCTGGCCGAGGGCGCAAAAGTTGCCGTGATCGGCGACTTTGCCCAGACACCGCGGTACCAGGGCGCTGGCTCCAGCGCGGTCAACTCCATCAAGGTGGATACCTTTTTGGACTGTCTGAAAGAGAGCGGCCTGGCCAGCGTGGGCTTTGCCCCCGGCTTTGACCGCCAGGGCAAACCGGATGCCGCCAAACAGGCCGAGGCTGTAGCCCTGGCCCAAAAGGCCGAAGTGGTGCTGCTCTGCCTGGGGCTGGATGAAATCAAGGAAAGTGAGGGTCTGGACCGCGGCGATATGCGCCTTGCGGACAACCAGATCGAACTGTTAAAGGCCGTGCAGCAGGCCAACCCCAACACCGTTGTGGTGCTCAGCGCAGGGGCTTCGCTGGAAACCCCGTGGCTCAAACACTGCCGTACCCTGGTGTATGGTGCGCTGGGCGGCCAGGCGGGGGCGGGCGCCATGCTGGATGTGCTGACCGGCAAAGTGAACCCCAGCGGCAAGCTGGCCGAAACCTGGGTCAACGCCTATGCGGATACCCCCGCCAAGGATAACTTTGCCGGGCCGGGCCGCATGGTGCAGTACCGCGAGGGGCTGTATGTCGGCTACCGCTATTACCAGACCGCCGGTGTGCCGGTGGCATTCCCCTTTGGCTATGGGTTAAGCTACACCAGCTTTGCCTACAGCAATTTGCAGGCCGCGTCCAATAGCGTGACCCTGACCGTAACCAACACCGGCAAGCGCGCCGGAGCAGAGATCGTGCAGCTGTATGTGGCAAAACCCGGGGCAGAAGTGTTCCGCCCCGCACAGGAGCTGAAAGGCTTTGCCAAGGTGCAGCTGCAGCCCGGCGAAAGCAAGACCGTGACCATCCCGCTGGACGACAAGGCATTCCGCTACTGGAACACCAAGACCGACAGCTGGGAAGTGGAAGGCGGCAGCTATGAGCTGCGGGTTGGCGCGTCCAGTGCGGACATCCGCCTGACCGCCGTGGTGGAAGTGGCCGGTACCGGCGCACCCAACCCCTATGCGGGCAAGCATCTGCCGCACTATACCAGCGGCAAGGTGCAGAGCGTGCCGGATGACGAATGGGCCACCCTGCTGGGCCGCCCGGTGCAGCAGGGAAAAGTTAAAATTGACCGCAACATGACCCTGGGCGAGCTGAACCACAGCCGCAGCCCGCTGGGCTGGCTGATCTGGCTGGTGCTTACCGCACTGCTGAACGCCAGCTACAAGCGCGGCAAGCCGGACCTGAATGTGCTGTTCCAGTACAACATGCCGCTGCGTGCCCTGGCCAAAATGACCAGCGGTGCCATCAGCATGGGCATGGTGGATGGCATTGTGATGGAATTACAGGGATTCTGGATCATCGGCCTTGTGCGGGTGATCGTAGAAGCCGTGAAAAACCTGGTACTGAACGCACAGCTGGAACAGCGCCTGCGCAACAGCTGAGGAAAGAGAGGGGCTATTTATGCAGCTATGGAATAATTTTGCGGCAAAACACCCCGCCGCAGCCAAGTGGGTGCGCGAAGGCGGACTGTTTGTGATCGTATCCAACCTGGTTACGGTGTTCAAATACCTGCTGCTGCAATTTTTGCCGGCGGCGTTCAGCAGCCTGCCGGTGGTGGATTTTGGCTGGCCGGGCATTCCGGTCACGCTGTTTGGCGAAACCTTCCAGTGGAACATCCTGGGGTATGATTCCGCCCATGGCGGTCTGCCGTACTTTTGCGCCTACATGGTTGCCATGGTGGTGGGAGAATGCATAAACTTTCCCATCCAGCGCAACTTTGTGTTCCGCAGCAAGGGCAACCTGGCCAAGCAGATCGCCTGGTATGTGGTGGCGTTCTGCTTGATCACCTGCATCGTCAACTCCATCAACTGCGTGTGGGTGGCGGTTGCGGGCCTGCTGGTGCCGGATTTCATCTACAACATTGGCACCACCGTGCTCAATGGCGGCATTTCCATGGTGATCTTCTTCTTTGTGAACAAGATCATCTTCCCAGAGGGCGCACAGGCAAAATAAAGCCCGACAGGATCACTGGTGCTTTTCCCGGTACTCGAACAGGGCGGCGGCACGGTACAGGAAAAAGTCCTTTGGATGGTATAAAAATGTGATTGCCAGCAACGGCGAAGATCTGAACGGATAAAGAAGAATGCTGCCTTTCCCTGATGTGGAGAAAGACAGCATTTTTATTGCGTTTTTCGGAAAGAGGTGAACAGCGGCCCCTACAAATGGGGAACGGCTGGCCATAAAATGGCGCTATTACATGGTGTGCGCCCCTACGGAATTACAACAAAACACCCCCGCCCGTGCGGTAAATGAACTGCATAGGGCGGGGGCACCGTTATTTTACAAAGAAAACGCGCAGAGCGGAGATTTTAGGCAATACCGCACAATTCTAAGTGCCGATACGGCGAGCGAGGCACGGCAG
>OLRV01003002.1_pt1 | contig 12278 bp, 9 predicted proteins | sample 1672421 | NCBI WGS metagenome assembly OLRV01 (sample SAMEA3136684, study PRJEB25190) | human gut metagenome | biome: human gut; feature: human-associated habitat; material: faeces | place: Austria | collected 2013
AAAAGCGATCTCAGGTGTGCAAAATGTGACAAAATTGTAACATAAATGTAATATAATTGTTAAAGTAAAAATGTTGACAAACATAAAAATAGATAGTAAAATGAAATTAAATTGAAAATAGAAGTGAATTATGGGAAAGGAAGAAAAAATGAAGGGAAAAAGTAATAAAAATAAGAAAAAAAGAAATACAAAAACTGACAATAATTTAAATTCCGTAAATAACACTATAAATAATTCTAATGGTGTAAACCAAACAAATACAATAAATAATTCTAATAATACAGGACGAAATAATACAACAAATACAACTGAATCAAGCAATAACAACAAAGGAACTATAGAATGGAATACAAGAAAATTTTCTTTGGATGGAGTAGAATACAGTTTAGGAGACAAATATTCAAAATTTGTAACTAATGGCTGGAAACTGGCAAATTTGCAAGAAAATTATACTGTACCTGCAAATACAACTGAATACAAAATTAGTTCATTAACAAATCAAAATTCTTCAAAGAAAGTAGTAAGAGCATATTTTAAAAATAATACAACAAATGTATTGAGTATAAATGATTGTCAAATTAATAGTATTGAAGCCAGAAGTACAAATTCAGTTAAATTTGAATTGCCAGGAGGAATAAGTTTAGGAAGTTCAAAAGAAGATATTATAAAGGCATATGGTCAACCAACAACTAGTACTGGTGAGAATAATGCTAATTATCATAAAAACACAGAAAGTTTGAGATTATATTTTGATAAAGATGGAAAATTAACATCTGCTGAATATAGTACAACAAGATAAAATTATTAGGAGGAAAGCTATGAAGAATGAAAATGATATTCATGTAAATCAAGTATTAAACAATGAAGAGAATTTTAAAACAATGAAAAAGAAAAAAAATAAGATAACTATTGTTTCGGTATCAACTATGTCGATGATAATACTTGGAAGTATTATATTTCTTATTGTATTTTTATTTGGAAAATACGGCGAAAAAAATAATATTGCAAATAAAAAAGTTGAAAAAACAAAGACAATAATGATATATATGTGTGGTTCGGATTTAGAAAGTGATGGAGCACTTGCATCATATAGTATAAGAGATTTGATGAATTCTGATATAGATTATGAGAACATTAAAATTTACTTATGCGCAGGAGGATCAACAAAATGGTATAATTCAAATATATCTACACAAGAAACATCTATATTTGAAATAAATGAAGATGGATTGAATAAGATTAAGAAACAGAAAAAGGAAGATATGGCAAATTCTAATACTGTTACGGAATTTTTGGATTATGCTTATGAGAATTCACAAACTGATGAATATTACTTTATGTTTTGGAATCATGGAATGGGTATATTGGGTTTGGAGTATGATGAATTAAGTAAAAATGCGTTAAGTTTATCAGGATTAGATACTACATTTAAAAATTCGAAAATTAATAAAGATGGTAAAAAAATTGACATGATAATTTTGAATAATTGTTTAATGGGATCACTTGAAACATCAAGTGTACTATCAAACTATGCTAATTATCTTGTTGCATCCGAAGATGTTATGTATGGATCGAATGAAATTGAAACATTAAAATTCTTAGATGGAATGACAAGTATAAATACACCTGAGGAAATAGGAAAAAATTATATAAATTGTTATTCGAATTCGATGAATAATGTTTTTCCAGATGTAGAAACAACATTTGCAATGATTGATTTAAATAAAATTGACAATGTAATAAATAATTTAGATGAATATTTTAAAAATATCGAATTAGATACTACAGCATTTAGAAATATTGCTAGAATTAGAAGTAGCAAAGTTTATGAATATCAGAAGGCTATGGATAATTACGATATGGTTGATTTGTATCAACTAATTACAAAATTAGATCCAATAAATAGCGATACAGAAGATTTACTTAATTCAATAAAAGAAGCAGTAAAATATAATTCAACAACAAATGCATATTCTAATGGAATATCTATATATTTTCCAGAAACAATAGATTATAGTGATGTATATAATACTATAAATTTCTCAAGTCAATATAAGAAATTTTTAAATAAGTATATACAATTATACACGGGAAAATCGTCTGTTAAGTATGCTTTGAATACTAAAGATGTACAAAAAGATAATAATAATGTTTTTTCATTGCAATTGTCTGCTGATGAAGCTTCAAACTATAAATCTGGAAGTTTCATGGTATTAGAAGATAATAAAGATGGGACATATACAACGGTTATTAGATCATCTTCAGATGTTAATATTGATGATAAAGGAATTGTTACTGCTAATATAGACAAAATGATAAAAATAGTCGATTCTAAAGATGGAACAGAATTTGCGGTGGGAAATATAATTCTATTAGACAAAAAAGATACATATTCATTATATGGACTACCAGTAATACTATATAACGATACAAAAACAGATCCTGCATTAATGACATTAAAAGTTGGAAATGATGGAAAAATTGAAATCCTTGAAACTCATAGATGGAGTAAAGATGTAAATGGAAATGTTGTAGCAAATGGAGCAATTATAGACTTTAAAAATACTGAATATAAAAGAATTTCTATAATAAAAAATGTAAAAACAATAAAAACTGATGAAAACGGAAATTATGAGGGAATAGATGAAATGAAATCTTCATATGGATATGAATGGAATATATCAGACTTTTTCAATGATACAAGCTTTAAACAAACAGAGCTAGATAAAGATAAAAAATATGTCGGTGTATTCAATATTACAGATGTATACGATGATTCACATTATTCTAAATTAATAGATATTAATTAGAAATAAATATGTAATTATAATGTTTTTATTTCATATATTCCAACATTGTGTGTACTAATTCTAGATATAATAATTTCAATAATAATGATTTGCAGAAATAATGGAAAAAAATATAAAAATGTAGATTTAGATACAGCAGAACTATAAATTGGCATAAAAAAATATTAGTAAGAAAGGGGGATGTGATATAAAATATGCAATATATAATACACCTAACAGATGCATGTAATTTAAAATGCAAATATTGTTATGAAAATAAGTCCGTAAGAGAAATTTCATTTGATAATATAACAAAAATAATAGACAACGAAATAAAACAAAAAAGTAAATATGCTAGTATATATTTTTATGGTGGAGAACCATTATTAAAAAAGCAGACAATAAAAGATACAATAAAGTACATAGAAAGCAAAAAATGCAAAACGAAATTTGAATATGGAATTACCACAAATGGTACATTGTTAGATGACGATATGATAAATTTTATAAAAGAAAATGAATTTATTGTTGCATATAGTATTGATGGAGGTAAATTAGTTCAAAATTTAAATAGAATAACAGCTGATGGTAAAGAAACATTTGATATAGTAGAAAAGAATGCAAAGAAAATGTTAAATGCAGTAAAAACAACAATAGCAATGGCAGTAATTACTAAAAATAATTTAAAATATTTAGCAGAAAGTGTTAAATATTTGTATGATACAGGTTTCAGATATATAAATTTACTATTTGATTATACACAAAATTGGGAAGATGAAGATCTAATTACAATAAAAGATCAATATAGTAAACTAATAAACTTTTATGAAGAAAAAATAATGAACGAAGAAAATATAAACATACCGTTAATAGACGAAAAAGTGAACACATACATAAAAGACAATTATAATTGTAATAAGGATTGTCAACTAGGAATAAGACATGTAAATGTTGGGACAGATGGAAACTTTTATCCGTGTGTACAATTTGTTGGAAATAACAAATATATAATAGGAAATTGTGAAAATGGAATTGATTTTGATGCAAGAGCAAAATTAATTAAAGAATCAAAACAAGAAAATGATATATGCAAAGATTGTGCCATAAATAAACGATGCAAACATACATGTGCATGTAAAAATTATATGATAACGAAAGATATAAACGAAGTATCACCTCTTGTTTGTGAAACAGAAAAAATAACAATTGAACTAGTAGATAAAATGGCAGAACGATTATACAAAAACAAATCTAAACTATTTTTGCAAAAATATTACAATAAGAGCTATAATATAATAAATCAATATATTAACAATAGGGGATGATTTTATGGAATTAAGAAGTGTAAAAGAAGAAGTAAAAAAAGAATATCCAAAAATAGGACAAGTTAAAAGCAAAAAGCTAAAAAAATGCATACCAAGCAAATGGACTAAAATGGGGATTACATCATTTGTAGTAGGACTAATATTAAAAAATACTGCATATGCAACTGAGTCTACTCAAATAGATGGTAATATAAAAAGTTCATCAACAGATATTGCTGGAGGAATGACATATCAAAATGAAATTACAAGAAGTCCAGCAACGGAGCTTATTAATAATATATCCGCAGTAGTTATAGTTGTAATGTCAGTAGCTTCTCTAATACGGGGTTATAATTAGCTTAGTATTTATAATAAAAAATGCAATAAATAAGAAGAAAAACAATAATTCGCAACAACTAAAAAAAATAAATGGAACACCTATAGCGTGGCTAATTATCTGCTCAGTGGTATTAATAGTATCATTGGTTATAATAATTATAGGTTACAGTTATTTGTAAAAAATTGAATAATTTATGTGATAAAAATAATTAATAAAAGTGTAAATTAAAACCACTATATAAACAACTAATCTAGTAAAATAATAATACTAATGTTGTCTATATAGTGGTTGATTTATTATAAATTTCTACATACCAAGCTTAATTTTATCAGCCTCATCTTGAGAAATATATCCATATTTCACCATAGAGCGTATAACTTTAGCCTGTCTCTTCTTACATAAATCCATATTAGCAGTAGGAGCATAAACACTAGGGGCATTAGGAATTCCAGCAAGCATAGTTGCCTCATCCAAAGTCAAATCTTTAGGTTCCTTATTTAAATATCCATTTGACGCCTCCTTAATTCCATAATACCCATTCCCATAATAAATAGTATTAACATACAACTCAAAAATCTCATCTTTAGAATAATTTTTCTCCAAATAATAACTCAAAATTAACTCAGCAGACTTTCTCGAAATATTTTCCTTTTCAGTCATAAAATACAAATTCTTAGCAACCTGCTGAGTAATAGTACTACCACCCTCAACAGCATCTTTAGCCTTAATATTAGCACTCATCGCCCTACCAATAGAAATCAAATCAATCGACCCATGCTCTCTAAATCTATGATCCTCAACCGCAATAGTAGCATTCACCAAATCATCAGGCAAATCAGAAAAAGCAACAAAATTTTCATCACCACGAACCTCTTCAACCTTATCCCTCAAAGAAATCCTACTAACAGCACTATTATACAAATTATACCCCATCAATCCAACAAAAACACACCCCACCAAAACAATAACAAAAATAACCAACAAAATCTTCCTCAACAACTTCATACCCACCAAAACCTTTCAAAAAAGTCATTATACTAATTAATAATTCTAAAAACATTATATATATACAAACCAATAAAATCAATAAATAAATTCACTAAATAAAAAAACAAAAAATATAGATAATAAATCATAAAAAAAATCAAAAAATTAGAAACAGTAGAGTAGTGAAGAAGATATTATAGTATAAAAATCCCATGACGCGCAGTTTGGAAGCTGTAGAGCACAAAAAAATTTGTACACCCAATAGCGGGGGTACACAGCAATTCACACCAGTCAAGAAAAGGCGCACCAGTAAGGAATGGAATTTTTATACTATAATATCTTCGGAACGGCCCATAATTGTAACAACAAAAAATACAAGCATAATATTGAAAATATCTCCACAAGGTGATAAAATACAACAATAAAAGGAAACGGAGGAAATTTAAATGTCAAAATTTGTTCATTTACATGTGCACAGCGAATTCAGTTTATTAGATGGCGCAAACAGAATAAAAGATCTACCAGTAAGAGCAAAAGAGCTCGGCATGGATTCAATAGCAATAACAGATCACGGTGTAATGTTTGGAGTTATCGATTTTTATAAAGCATGTAAAGCAAATGGCGTAAAACCAATAATCGGATGCGAAGTATATGTAGCACCACGAACAAGATTTGACAAAGAAGCGGGAATCGACAACAAATACAATCATTTAATACTACTAGCCAAAAATAATAATGGATATAAAAATTTATCAAAACTAGTATCATTAGGATTTTTAGATGGATATTACTACAAGCCAAGAATAGATAAAGAAATATTAGAAAAATACCACAAAGATCTAATTTGCTGTAGTGCCTGCTTAGCAGGAGAACTACCACAAGCCATATTAAAAAATGATATGGAAAAAGCAGAAGAAACAGCACTATGGTTTAAAAATCTATTTGGAGAAGATTATTATTTAGAAATACAAGCCAATAGTTTAAGAGAGCAAGCATTAGTCAACCAAAAACTAATAGCATTATCACAAAAATTAAATATACCAATAGTTGCAACAAATGATGCACATTACTTAAAAAAAGAAGATTACTATAATCATGAAGTATTACTTTGTGTACAAACAGGAAAAAGAATGACAGACAGTGACAGAATGTCTTTTTCAACAAATGATTTTTACATAAAATCTCCAGAAGAAATGGAAGAATATTTTGCAAATGTACCACAAGCACTAGAAAATACAGTAAAAATAGCAGAAAAATGTAATGTAGAATTTGAATTTGGTAATACAATATTGCCAAATTATGATGTACCACCAGAATTTGAAACACATTATGATTATTTAAGAAAATTAAGCAAAGATGGAATGCAAAAGCGCTACGGAGATAATATTCCAAAAGAAATTCAAGAAAGAGAAGAATATGAATTATCCGTAATTAAAACAATGGGATATGTAGACTATTTCTTAATAGTTTGGGACTACATAAACTGGGCAAAATCACAAGGAATTCCAGTTGGTCCAGGTCGTGGATCTGGTGCTGGCTCAATAGTTGCATATGCAATTGGAATAACAGATATAGATCCAATAAAATATAGTTTAATTTTTGAAAGATTTTTAAATCCAGAAAGAATAAGTATGCCTGATTTTGATGTCGATTTTTGTTATGAAAGACGACAAGAAGTTATAGATTATGTTGCAAGAAAATATGGTCATGATCATGTTTCTCAAATTATAACATTTGGAACAATGTCTGCAAGAATGGTTATAAGAGATGTTGGAAGAGCATTAGATGTGTCATATGCTGAAACAGACAAATTAGCTAAAATGATACCAAACGAAGTTCATATTACAATAAAAAAAGCATTAGAGCAAAATAGAGAGCTAAATGACTTATATGAGAATGATGAATCAGTAAAGAAATTGTTAGATATAGCAATGGGACTAGAGGGATTACCTAGACAGGCTTCAACACATGCTTGTGGAATAGTAATAACAAAAGATCCAGTAGATACATATGTTCCGCTATATGTTAGAGATAATTTAATTTCAACACAATATATTATGACAACATTAGAAGAGCTTGGACTTTTAAAAATGGACTTTTTGGGCTTAAGAACATTAACTGTAATTCAAGATACTATAAATCTTGTTAAACAAAACAGAGGTATCGATGTTGAATACGATAAAGATATGAGTGATCCAAAAGTTTATAAACTATGGCAAGATGGTGATACAGTTGGAATATTCCAATTTGAAAGTCAAGGAATTACTAACTTTATGAAAGAATTAAAACCAGATTGTTTAGAAGATATAGTAGCTGGTGTTTCGCTATATCGTCCTGGTCCAATGGATCAAATTCCAAGATATATAGCAAATAAAAAAGATCCTGAACATGCTATATATACACATCCAGCTTTAAAGCCTATACTTAAAGTTACATACGGATGTATGGTTTATCAAGAACAGGTTATGCAAATTGTTAGAGACTTAGCTGGATATTCACTTGGTAGAGCTGATTTAGTTAGACGTGCAATGGGTAAGAAAAAGTTAGATGTAATGGCAAAAGAGCGTGAGTATTTTATACATGGACAAACAGATGAAAATGGAAATATTATAATTCCAGGTTGTGTTAGAAATGGAATTGATGAGCAATCAGCAAATAAAATATTTGATGAAATGGCAGAGTTTGCAAAATATGCATTTAACAAATCACATGCAGCAGCATATGCAGTAGTATCATACAGAACAGCATATTTAAAAGCATATTATCCAGCAGAATTTATGGCTGCAACATTAAATAGCTTTTTAGGAAATTTAGATAAAGTTCCACTATACATTGATGAATGTAAAAGAATGAATATACAAATTTTAAAACCAGAAATAAACAAAAGCTTTACAAAATTCACTGTAGAAGATGGTAAAATAAGATTTGGTTTAGGAAGTATAAAAAATGTTGGAATTCCAGTATTAGAAGCAATTGTAAAGAATAGGGAAGAGCAAGGACCATTTAAAGATTTTGCAGATTTTTGTGAAAGAATGCAAAATGATTCTGTAAATAAAAAATGTATTGAAAGTTTAATAAAATCAGGAGCAATGGATGAGTTTAATCAAACAAGAGCAACTTTACTTGCATCATATGAAGACATAGTTGACAGTATAAATACATCTTCTAAACGTAGTTTAAAAGGGCAAATAACTATGTTCGATATGGGTGGAGAAAATGATGATGAACTTGAAAAAATAAAATACAATTATACAATTTTAGATGAATTTTCAGAAAAAGAATTATTAGCAATGGAAAAAGAAATGTTAGGATTATATATAACAGGACATCCATTAGAATCATTAAGACATGAAATAGAAGTTCAAACAAATATAAATACATTACAAATGAGAGAAGCAAAAGAAGAAGAGCAAGAAACTGGAAAAGTAATATATAAAGATGGACAAAATGTAAAATTTGCCGGAATAATAAGTTCTATAAAGAAAAAGTATACAAAAACAAATAAATTAATGGCTTTTGTAACTATTGAAGATTTGTATGGATCTTGTGAAGTAATAGTTTTTGAAAATTGTTATATGAATAGTTCAGATGTTTTAATAGAAGATAACATCGTTATGTGTGAAGGACGATTAAGCATAAGAGAAGATGAAGATACAAAAATTGTTGCAAATAAAATTACTAAGTTTGGAAGTAAAAGCTCTAGAATTTTAAAAATAGATATTACAGATATATCTGAAGAGCAAAAAGAAAAATTAAGAGGAGCAATAAAATTTTTTGCAGGAGATAGAAATAATATTGCTGTAAAAATAATAAATGGAGATACATCTGTTATGTCTGGTGGAATTTTTATAAATGAACAAATATATAATGAATTTAAAGAAATTGCTGGTAGCGATAGGGTTAGTATAGAGGAATAAAAAGATAATTAATAAAGACTCACGAATAATCGTGAGTCTTTATTAATTAATTTTGATTAAAATTTCTTCTTGCTGCTTTTCTTGCTTTTCTGCAATCTGGGCATCTTTGTGGTTCGTTATCAAAACCTTTTTCAGCATAAAATTGTTGTTCACCTTCTGTGAAAACAAAATCAGCACCACAATCTTTGCATACTAATGTTTTATCTGCCATAGTAGAGTACCTCCTTCTCCAAAAATATCATTTAACAATCTTTTGACACATTGAACCTTTAATAATAAAATAATTTGAAGGAAATAGTCTACTTAATAATTAAATTTGTTTAGCTTTTTCAAAAGCTATGCTTAGTGTAACACATTAAAAGATTGATTACAAGTAGCTAAGTGGTAAAATTTATAAAAAGTGATTTTTATTATTCATATTTATATTAAAAAAATTATATAAAAAAACGACTCAGACAGAAGTCCAAGTCGTTTCGAGATAGGAATGTGCAGTGTAATTAGCCTATATCAGACCATTCACACGCAAGGTGATGCATACAATAGTTCCGCAAACAGCTACAACTAATGTGGTCAGTTTGAGAAGCTTTATTATGAATCTCCACTCCATAATTGACACCTCCTTAGACTAATTTGTCAATAAAAGCATTCAGCCACTCTGGTAAATTGTAACTGTTTTTGGCTCTTTTCAGAATTTGAGGTTGATGCAAGTTCTCTGTCAAGTATTTGAACAGAAGTTCACGCTTGTAGCGTCTTCGTCTTTGCCAGCCTTCCATCATTGCATATAATACAAATAATGTTTCAGCAGGTACAACCGGAACAGAAAGATATTCCAGATTTAGGACCTCAATTTCGCTAGGGTTGAAGTCATAATAGAATATTGTTCCAAAGGTCTTTATACGAAATCCTGAAATCAGATCAACGTCGCAGACTCCAAATCTAAAATGATAATAACTGTCTGATTTACAACAATCGTTGCATCCGGTTTCCAGTATATTACCACCAAGAAGTGATAGTAAATTAATCGCACTATCAACTGATGATTTTTCAACTATGATATCATAGTCGTTGAAATCATCTACAATTCCACGGAAAAATAAATTTGATGAGCATCCAAGAGCCCAAACAATTTCATTTTCGTCGAACAGGTCTGCGATCTTGAAGAAAAGATTTCTCCGCTCTTCAAATTCCTCGCATGACATAAAGTCTTGGAGATTATCAATCTCCTGTCTCGTGTAGTTAGAAACGAAAAGTTGCTGTTTTTTCATAGTTGAAACCTCCTGTTTTTTCGCCTAAAAAAAATTAGTGTATAAGTATATGGTAACACAAAAATAACATTATGTCAATCTTACAGCAAATCTGTATTATACATATAAAAAATTATTAATCTTGATAAATTTTAAAACATATAGTAAAATACTAATAAAATCAAAAAGAGGCATTTTGAAATTATAAATTTCAGAAAGGATTTTAGAAATGGAAGAAAAAACATTAACTTTTTTAGGAAAAGATTCTGGGTTTGGAGAGCACAATAACTCAGCATATATAGAAGATAACAATAAATTAATAATAATCGATTGTGGATTCACAGTTTTTGAACAATTAAAAAATAAATTTGATTTTAATAAATATTCAAATATAGAAATAATAATAACGCACTTACATAATGATCATGCAGGTTCTTTAAGTCAAATAATATTGTATTTATGGTTCATATATAATAAAAAAGTAACAATATACAGTAAATGTGAAAAAATACGAGATTACTTAGAAATAACAGGAACACCAAAAGAATCATATGAAATAAAAACTGAATCTGAAAATATAACTTTTATAAAAACAAATCATGTTCAGTATTTAGATGCGTATGGATTTAAATTAAAAGTAAAAGATAAAAATATAATTTATACAGGTGATACAAATACATTGAATCCATTTTTACCACATATTGAAAATGAAAAAATAGATGAATTATATGTTGATGTATCAAGATTTGGTGGAGCTCATTTAAAAATAGATGATATAGTAGAAAAACTAGCAAAAATAAACAAATCTGGAACATTAGTGGATTTAATGCATTTAGATGATAAGGAATACATTAATGCAATATGGCAAAGTGAATTATTAAAATAGTTTATAAAGATAACTAAAAAAATTACAATGTAGCCAATGATAAGAAAGGAAGAAGATTAATAATGAGTAGATTGTTACTGATAGATGGAAACAGCATATTAAATAGAGCATTTTATGGAATAATGGGAAGTAAAATGCTTACGACAAAAGATGGAACATATACAAATGCTGTATATGGATTTTTAGCAATAATGTTTAAGGCACAGGAGGATTTATCACCAGATCATATGGCTGTAACATTTGATTTAAAAGCTCCAACAGCAAGACACAAAATGTATGATGGATATAAAGCTAATCGTAAAGGAATGCCAAATGAACTTGCTGCACAAATGCCAATTATAAAAGATGTTTTAAGAAAGATGAATATAACAATAATTGAAAAAGAGGGCTACGAGGGTGATGACATATTAGGAACATTTGCAAGATTAGGAGAAGAAGCTGGACTTGATGTAACAATTCTTTCTGGAGATAGAGATACATTTCAACTTGCAACAGATAAAGTAACAATTCATATTCCACGAACAAAAGGTGGAAAAACAGAAATTGAAGATTTTGATAAAGAAAAAGTAATAAGCACATATGAAGTAGTACCAAAACAATTAATTGAAGTAAAAGGTTTAATGGGAGATTCTTCAGATAATATACCAGGTGTTCCAGGTGTTGGTGAAAAAACAGCATACAAATTAATAAAGGAATATAAAACAATTGATAATTTATATGATTTGCTTGAAAAAGATGAAGCAAAAACAATTAAGGGAAAATTAAAAGAAAATTTAATACAAAATAAAGATTTAGCTCTATTATCAAGAAC
>OLRV01003003.1_pt1 | contig 12275 bp, 9 predicted proteins | sample 1672421 | NCBI WGS metagenome assembly OLRV01 (sample SAMEA3136684, study PRJEB25190) | human gut metagenome | biome: human gut; feature: human-associated habitat; material: faeces | place: Austria | collected 2013
GCATGCCGATTCCGTCGGCCGAGGATTCGGCAGGTGCAGTTCGTATATTTTATTGTATTCGGGGCGGGACGGCGCATAACGTTCTGAGCGATGGATCATGCGCCCGCAGAGAAAAGAAAAAGGGGCGCGGTGTCAGCCCCTTACAGCAGGTCTTGGAGAAACCCTTAATGCGAAGCTGTCCTGCGCCCCAGCCGTGTCCTACCCTAATGGGTAGGACATAACCGGGACTGACAACCATTATACCACATTAAACATCCTCCGTAGAGGTCTCCAAGTTCGCTGTAAGGTATAAAGAGTTGTTTACCCTTTATGAGTTATGTCCGTCGGCTATGCCGAGTTGTTCAGTTGCAAAGGTAGCATAATTTATGTACTTAATTTCAAGGTTTGTTAGGCAAATATAACAAATAAATTCGATTCAATACCGATCGGTATGCGATTTTTATTCGGGGAGATGATTTTTTTGCAATAAATATGAGTGTTCCTCGGATAGATACACAACTCAACAAAGCTCTTGCGCAAAAACTTAAAGATTTGCGCATAGCCCGGGGATTGTCTCAAATGCGGGTAACGATGGATACCGGGGTGAATGTAAGTCGTGCTGAAAGCGGAAAACGATCATTGTCGGTTCATTCGGTTGCCATCCTTTGCAGATATTATGAACTCTCTTTGGAGGAATTTTTCCATAATATCGAACTCTCCGTTGTTCCTTGGGAGTAAAGCCAATCATTATTTTGCGAAAAAGGGATAATAGAGACGGAACATAATGTTCCGTCTCTTTTTTGTATGAATCAAATCGGCGTTGCTTGATTTCCGTTCGTCTCCGGCCGACGGTTCAGCAGGTGCAGTTCGTATATTTTATTGTATTCGGGTCGAGACGGCGCATAACGTTCGGAGCGATGGATCATGCGCCCGCAAGGAAAAGAAAAAGGGGCGCGGTGTCAGCCCCTCACTACAGGTCTTGGAGTACCTATCAAAAGAAGCTGTCCTGCGCCCCAGCCGTGTCCCACCCATAAAAAAGTGGGACATAACTGGGACTGACAACTATTATACCTTTTGATAAACATCCTCCGAAGAGGTCTCCAAGTTCATAGTGAGGTATAAAGAGTTGTTTACCCTTTATAATGTTATGTCCGTCGGCTATGCCGAGTCGTGATAATTCCTCGATCGTTGCATCATTCTTGCTTTTTTCGGTTCGTTCCCGGGCAGCCTGTGCTGCCCCTCTACAACTGAACCGCGTCAAGGAATCCTAAGCAAATATACGAAAGATTTTCGAATCAAACCCGATAGAGCCGTGTATTTCTGGAAAAATATCGCTAATTTTGTGAATATGAAGAGCGATATCACATTTTTGCCTGAACGTAAGCAGCGCGACCTGCACGAACTCGTCGCATTGATCCGCGAGGAGATCAGGGATGTCGTAATGATTATCCTTTACGGCAGTTATGCGAAGAACACCTACGTCGATCTGGACGAGCGGCACGATTTCGGGGTGCGCACCTACTACATGAGCGACTACGACCTGCTGGTCGTTACGCAGCGGCGGCTGGGTGTCAGGGAGGCGACGGTCAATGCACGGATCAAGGAGCGTTTTTCGGCCGGCAAGGGCGAGTTCCAGACCTATCCGCAGCTTATCAACGAAAGTTTCACCAAACTCAACCATGCGCTCTCCGAGGGGCGATACTTCTATGTCGAGATCGTAAATCAGGGCATCCTGCTCTATAATTCGGCGAAAGAGGAGCTGGCGACGCCGCGAAAGCTGGACTACAACGAATTGTCGAGAATGGCGCAGGAGTATTACAATAAAAAATTTACACGAGGAGAGAGATTTTTATATCATGCCCGGATAGATTACGACGACAAAGAATATGTTGAATGTTCATTCTTTTTGCATCAGGCAGCCGAGTATTTTATAAAGACGATCCCCTTGGTGTATAGTCTGTACGGCTACAAGGAGCACGACCTGCATTTCCTCTGCGAGCGGAGCAAGCCGTTCACGACGGAACTCGCGAACGTCTTTCCGTGCGACTGCGAGGAGGAAAAACGCCTGTTCGAGCTGCTGCGTGCCGCCTATATCGAGGCGCGTTACAACGATAAGTTCGTCGTAACGAAGGCCGACATCGACGCTCTGCTGCCCAAGATCGAGCTGCTGCGCGATGTGGTCGAACGGGTCTGCAAGGAGCGGCTGACCTACTACGACGGCCGGATCGAAAAATAGCCCCCTTATGACGCAGAAACAGGCCATACAGCTCTTCGAGCAGCGGAAGGTGCGTACCGTGTGGGACGACGATGCGGGGAAATGGTACGTTGCCATTGTGGATGTCGTTGCCGTATTGACCGACAGCATCGACGCCGCAGCCTATTGGCGTAAACTGAAACAGCGGTTGAAGGCGGAAGGGAACGAAACCGTGACAAGTTGTCACGGTTTGAAAATGCCTGCTGCCGACGGGAAGATGCGCATGACGGACGTGGCCGATACGGAACAGCTTTTTCGTTTGATTCAGTCGATTCCTTCTCCGAAAGCCGAACCGTTCAAGCTGTGGCTGGCGTCGTTGGGGCGCGAGCGGCTGGAAGAGCTGGACGACCCCGAACTCGGTATCGACCGGATGCTGGAATACTACCACCGCAAAGGATACTCCGAGAACTGGATTAACCAACGCCTGAAATCCATCGAAGTGCGTAAGGAGCTGACCGATGAGTGGGAGCGGCGCGGCATCAAGCGAGGACAGGAGTTCGCCACGCTGACCGACATCATCACGCAGGGCTGGTCGGGCATGACGACGCGGCAGTACAAGCGATACAAAGGATTGAAACGGAAAGTCTGCGCGACAACATGACGAATTTGGAGTTGGTGCTGAACATGCTCGCCGAGGCGACGACGACCGAAATTTCCAAAGAGCGTCGTCCGCGCACGTTTGCAGCCAACCGGATCGTGGCGGCACAGGGCGGACGCATCGCGGGTAATACCCGCCGCGAAATCGAGGTACAGACCGGAAAAAAGATTGTCTCACGGCTCAATGCCGAACAGGCGTTGGCGGCGAAAGAAATCGAACAGAACAAGGAGGAGAAGGAGTGACCGCGGCTCTTTGGTAATGATTCCCCGACGCGATGGGCGAACGGAGGTCGCAGACCTAAGAACCGTCCTCGGAGGGGTGTGCCGTGTGCCGGATGCCATTTACACGGCGATCGCCGCACTCTCGGTGAAGGCTTCGCCGGCTCTTACTTGTTTGTCGTCCGATCGGATTCGACGCATAATAGCTCACGTACATTCTGTTTGAAACGTCGCACGATTCTTATCATGCGCGTTTAGGCTCCGTTCGTCTCCGGCCTCCCTCACCGACATTTTCGAGGATGTCCGTTCGGGCCGGCCGGAGTTGCGGGGCAGGGTCAGAGCAGTTCGCGGAATATCGTCCCCGCAAACAATATTTTATTGTATTTTCAGCCGTATTCAATCGGGAGAGAAGCGGTGCGTGAACAGGTGAAGACATGATTGGCTGCACGAATCCGTGAAGGGATGCCGGCAATCGTGCATGGACGGATGCTCGCTTTCGCTCTTGCCAGCAAGAGGCCGTGCGAGGATGTTCGTATTCGTGCATCCGCTCATGCGCGAACACGTGCGTACATCCGTCCACGCGAACACGAGCACGTGCGTTCGATCAGGAGTGCTTTCACGCTTCCGGCCGCAAGATAATACGCCTTTGTGGCCCCCGAATCGGCTGGCCGCTCCTGACCGCCGGAGACCGTCCGAAGGGTTTGCCGCTCTCGCCGCGGCGGCGTAATATTGCACCCTGAAAACCGAGTGTCGCCGGAGTGATCCGCGTATGATTTTCGATGCGGGGAACGAGCGATCCGCAGTGCGGCGTTTTGTTCCCGTAGCGGGAACAGCGAGCTGTACCTTTGTCCGACAAACCGGCGTTTGTCCGACAAAGGTGCTCGCCCTGCGGGGCTGCGGCATTCGGCGATGCAGAACCCTTTAAAACGAGAGAACGATGAGAAAGAACCGAGCATCGGACAACAAGAGCCGCAAATACTCCTTCCGCCTGACCGAGGAGCAGCATATCCGCTTCGAGCGGATGCTGTGAAGGGCTGGCTTGGAGCACAACCGCAGCCGTTTCATCGTCGGGCGAATCTTCGACGAGACGTTCCGCGTGGTCAGGGCCGACCCCACGAAACAGCGCTATATCGTCCGGCTGAACGAGTATATCGCCCAGATTTCCCGCGTGGGCAACAACTACAATCAGGTCGTCAAGGCGATCAACACGTACCTTTCTCGGAACATGCTGCCCCGTCAGATCGACACGCTGGTAGCTTGCACGCGCGAGTTGAAAGCCCTCTCGGAGCAGGTATTGGAGTTGACTAAACAATTGCGGGAGGAGTGGTTGAAAGAGTGATCGGGCAGGGGAGGACTTGCCCTTCGCGGCAAAATGACTATCTTTGTGAGGGTAAAGCGGTTTTTAATTCCCGACAAACGACCCGAACGATGACCGACCGACTGATTTTCGTACACGACAAGCGGCGCGACGCCTACGTCGACAAGACGTCGGAGATCGTCGGGCTGCGACCGGCCGGAGCGTACGTGTATGTCGATTACGGCGCGGCGCGGGTATTCCGCTATCGCAAGGAGCATGTGGTCTGCTATCCCTTGCTCGCCACACGCCGGCAGGTACGCATCTACAAGGACGGGACGTTGCAGGAGCCGTACGATACGCTGTTCGACTACGGGAAATATGTCCGGCTGGGCGCCGGAGAGGGCTTGCGTTCGCCGGCGATCGAGAAGTCGCGGATCGAAGCGGTCGACGCGCAGCCGCTCGCCGCAGACAAAGAGCGGCTGCTTTCCTATTTCGCGGAGGTTCTCGCAGCCAAAGCCTCTCTGGAGTCGGAGACCGATACGGAGGCCGCAGAGGAGGTTCCCGAAGGGGAGAAGAAAAGTTCGATCGCCGCCCTGCTCGCCGAGACGATGCAGCGCATCGATCCGCAGGATCCCCGTACGGCGCTGTATGCCTATCTGAGCGGGCGGACGGCGGCGTGCGACGTCGACAATGCAGCCCTCGTCTATCCCTTCGGCTGCAACGCCAGCCAGAAACTCGCCGTGCAGCGAGCGCTGGGCAATCGGGTGAGTGTGGTCGAGGGGCCTCCCGGTACGGGAAAGACGCAGACGATTCTGAACATCGTCGCCAACCTGCTGATGCAGGGAAAAACCGTCGGCGTCGTGTCCAACAACAATGCGGCGGTGGACAACGTGCGCGACAAACTGTCGAAATACGAGTACGGGGCGTTGATGGCCGAATTGGGGAACCGGACCAGACGGCAGGCCTTTTTCGCGGACAAACAGCAGGATTTCATGCCTGACCTTGCGTGGCGGTTGCCGGCGGAGGAGCGCGCGGCCCTGCGAACGCGGCTGGGCGAGCTCTCGGCGGCCATAGACGAGCTTTTCCGCGTCGACGCGGAGCTGGCCGACCTGCGGACGAAACGCTCCTATGCCCAATGCGAGTACCGTCATCTGCTGTGGGAACAACCGCTGGACGAAGCGCGGATGCGGAGCGTCGACCGCTGTTTCTTCCGTCCGATCGACAGCCGGCGGGTGCTGTCGTTCCGGCATCTCGTTACCGAGAGGTGGCAGGGCGGAAGGCCGTCGCTCGCTTTGCGGGCCGGGCTGCTGTTCCGGTGCGGCGCGTGGCCCGGGAAGCGGCTGTTCGCGGATGCGGAGCTGCTGCCGCCTATGCCGATCGCAAGTTCTACGAGACCTATATCGCCGAGCTCTCGGCCCGCATCGCCCGGCTCGGGGCACCGTCCGACGAGCAGCGTGCGAAGAGTCTGATCGAAGCGTACGGGAAGGTGTCGGAAGCGCTGTTCCGCGATATGCTCTACCGCAAATACGAACGGCTGAACGAAGCGCGGCAGGAGGAGCGGCCCCCGTTCACGATGCAGAACTACCGGACGCATTTCCGCGCCTTCGTCGAACGCTATCCGGTCGTGCTGAGTACGACCCATTCGCTGTGCGCTTCGATCGGCGCGGGGCACCTGCTCGACTATGTCATCATCGACGAGTCGTCGCAGGTCGATATCCTCACGGCGGCCGTCTGCTGCGCCTGTTGCCGGAATATCGTCATCATCGGCGACAGCCGGCAGCTGCCGCATATCGTGGAGGAGCAGCTCAGGGCGAAGGCCGAGGAGCTGCGCGACAAACATCGGGTGCCCGACGCTTACGATTACGTGCGGCAGAACATCCTCTCCTCCTTCAAACGGGTCTTCGGAGAACGGCTGCCCGTCACGCTGCTGCGCGAACATTACCGCTGCCATCCGCTCATCATCGACTTCTGCAACCGGAAATATTACCGGAACGAGCTGCTCATCATGACCGAACCGAAGGGCGGCTATCCCTTTACGGTCCTAACGACAACCGCCTCGAAAACCTACTCCCATAACGGCCGGATCTACAATCAGCGCCAGATCGACGCCACCTGCGACTGGATCGAGCGGCAGCATGCGGAGCCGGAGCAGATCGGCGTCATCTCTCCCTACCGGTATCATGCGCAGGAGTTGCGACGGTGCCTGCCGCCGGGTGTCGAGGCCGACACGATCCACAAGTTTCAGGGACGGGAGAAGAATACCATCGTATTCCACACGGTACGTTCCGAAATCACGGCGTTTCTGGACGATCCGAACCTGATCAACGTGGCCGTCTCACGGGCCGTCGAGCATCTGGTCGTCGTCAAGACCGAAGGGATGCGGATCGCCCACGGGTCGGATATCGGCGATCTGCTGCGCTACATCCGTTTCACGTGCGACGACGTCGATTCGGTCTTTATCACCAGTCCGATCCGCTCGGTTTTCGACGTGCTGCATACGGAGTACGCCGCCATGCGGTTCGCCTCCGATGCGAAACGCGAATCGCCGGCCGAACGGATCGCCGAACGGCTCATCGGAGGAATTCTCGCCGAGGAGGATCGGTTTTCCGCCATCGGCGTCCACCGCCACTACCGGCTGTACGATCTGGTCGGACGGACCGTCGAGCTGTCCGACGAGGAGCGCCTCTTCGTCCGCCGCCGCTCGCATCTCGACTTTCTGCTCTACAACCGGATGGACAACACGCCGATTCTGGGGATCGAGGTGGACGGCGTGCTCCACCACCGCTTCGACGAGGTGCAGGTCGCCCGCGACCGGCGCAAAAACGGTATCCTCGCCAAGATCGGCCTGCCGCTTCTGCGTCTCTCCACGGACGGCAGCAGCGAAAAGGAACGGATCGTAGGCGCGCTCGAACAGGCCATGCAGCAGGGGTGAGTGCCGAGCAACGGAACTCGAAGTGGACGGCTATAAAGCAAAGTCCACTCTTCGATCCATCGTTTTCTAAATATGAAATCGTACCTGAAGATCCTTGTGGTTTTATTCGCAAGCGATTGGCCGTCCTGTGTCTTAAATACCCGATTCACAAACGGCGATATTCCGACGTTATGAATAAAACGTCAGGAGAAAATATATCCTCAAAGAATTGCCTTGCGGATTATTTCCTATCTTTGTATTATTGCATCAAAAAGCTCGTTACCATGACAACCCAAAGCGAAGCAGCATTAGAGAACGGATTGATAAAGACGCTGATCGACAACAGCTACGAGCGCGTCATAATCAAAGAGGAAGAGAATCTGAAGACGAACTTCAAGGTGCAGTTGGAGAAGCATAACCAAAAAGAGTTGCAACTTCACGGCCGATCGCAATTTACCGACAAGGAGTTCGAAAAGATCCTCATTTACCTCGAAGGCGGTACACGATTCGAAAAAGCGAAGAAATTACGAGACCTCTATCCGTTGGAAACAGAAGATGGCGAGCGTATTTGGGTGGAGTTTCTCAATCAAAAAAAGTGGTGTCAGAACGAGTTTCAGGTTGCCAACCAGATAACCGTCGAGGGGCGTAGGCAATGCCGCTACGACGTCACGATTCTCATCAACGGTCTTCCGTTGGTGCAGATCGAGTTGAAGAAACGCGGCGTGGAACTGAAGCAGGCATACAATCAGATCCAGCGTTATCACAAGACGTCGTTTCATGGGTTGTTCGACTATATTCAGCTGTTCGTAATATCGAACGGCGTGAATACACGCTATTTTGCCAACAATCCGAACAGCGGCTACAAATTCACGTTCAACTGGACGGATGCCGAGAACCGGCCGTTCAACGACCTGAATATGTTCGCCAACTTCTTTTTCGACAAGTGTACGTTGGGAAAGATCATCAGCAAATATGTAGTGCTGCACGAGGGCGACAAGAGTCTGATGGTATTACGGCCCTATCAGTTCTATGCCGTCGAGAAGATTATCGACAAGGTGGAGAACGGTTACGTCTGGCATACGACAGGCGCGGGAAAGACCCTGACCTCGTTCAAAGCGGCGCAGCTGGTCTCGGAAATAGACGGAATCGACAAGGTGATGTTCGTCGTAGACCGTCACGACCTCGACACGCAGACGCAGTCGGAATACGAAGCGTTCGAGCCGGGTGCGGTAGACAATACGGACAACACGCACGAGCTGATCAAGCGGTTGAGCGGTGATTCGAAAATCATCATCACCACGATTCAGAAGCTCAATTGTGCCGTCACGAAAGATTACTACAACCGGCATCTGCAAGAGATTCGGAATAAAAAAGTCGTAATGATTTTCGACGAATGCCACCGCAGTCACTTCGGCGACTGCCACAAAAATATCGTCAACTTCTTCAACAACCTGCAAATTTTCGGATTTACGGGTACGCCTATCTTCGTCGAGAATGCCAAACAGGAGCACACAACGGCCGAAGTTTTCGGCGAATGCCTGCACAAGTATTTGATCAAGGATGCCATTGCCGACGAGAATGTATTGGGCTTTCTGGTCGAATATTATCAAGGCAGCACGACGACCGACTGCGAGAGCGAGGCGCGTATGCGGGAGATTGCACAGTTCATTCTCAACAACTACGACAAATCGACCTTCGGCGGTGAGTACAACGCACTGTTCGCCATTCAGTCCGTACCGATGCTGCTCCGCTACTACAAGATTTTCAAGGAGTTAAATCCGAAGATCCGAATCGGCGCCATCTTCACCTATGCCGCCAACGCCAGTCTGGACGACGGGCAGACGGGAATGAATCAAGGGTTTGCCGACTCAAAGGTCGCTGCCGACGAGCTGCAAGCCATTATGGATGACTACAACGGGATGTTCGGCACGTCTTTTACGACCGACAATTTCAGCGCCTATTACGACGACGTAAACGAGCGCATGAAGAAACGCAAGAAGGATATGCTGCCGCTCGACCTGCTGCTGGTCGTCGGAATGTTCCTCACGGGCTTCGATGCCAAGAAGCTCAATACGCTTTATGTCGACAAAAATCTGGAATATCACGGGTTGTTGCAGGCGTTCAGCCGCACGAACCGCGTGCTGAACGAGAAAAAGCGTTTCGGGAAAATCGTATGCTTCCGCGACCTTAAAGCCAATGTGGATGCAGCGATCAAACTTTTCAGTAACAACACGCCCAATGAGAAGATCATACGCCCGCCGTTCGAGAAGGTGCGCAAGGAGTTGAATCTGAAAATGATCTCTTTTCTGGAGAAATATCCCGACGTCAGCTGCATCGACGCGCTGAAAAGCGAACCAGAGAAACGCGAATTCGTGTTGGCTTTCCGCGAGATTATCCGGGGGAAAATCGAGGCGCAAATCTACGAGGAGTACGAAGCGGACGATCCCTATTTCATCATGTCCGAGCAGGAATACATGGATTTCCGTTCCAAATACCTCGACATCGCCATCGGTCATACGGGAGACAAGCAAAAGGGCACTCCCGACGCTACACAAACCGAGATCGAACACGAAAATATCGACGACGTGGATTTCTGTTTGGAGCTGCTCCACAGCGACGTCATCAATGTCGCCTACATTCTGGCGCTGATTGCCGACCTGAACCCCGACAGCGAAGATTACCGGCAGAAACGTCAGCAGATTATCGATACGATGATTCGAGACGCCTCGATGCGCAACAAGGCCAAGCTCATCGACGGGTTTATCCAGCAGAATGTCGATGACGACAAGGCCGGATTCAACCGCGCAAAGGCGGACGGGTCCATCGACTTGGAGACGCGGTTGACGAACTACGTCAGCGCAGCCCGCGAACGGGCGATCGAACGTCTGGCCGAGGAGGAGGCCCTGAGTCACGATGCGTTGAGAGAGTATCTGGCACAATACGATTACCTTCAACGCGAGAAACCCGAAATCATTCAGAACGCTATCAAAGAGAAGAAGGTAGGGCTGAAGGAGCGTCGTAATATCCTCAAACGGGTATTGGCTAAGCTCCGCATAATTATCGACACGTTTAACTGGGAATAAACACACAACGCATATGAGCGAAGAACTGCAACAAAAATTGCGCAGCCAGCTTTGGACGGTTGCCAACACCCTGCGTGGCAACATGTCGGCCAGCGATTTTATGTATTTCACTCTCGGCTTCATCTTCTATAAGTACCTCTCCGAAAAAATCGAGTTGTATGCCAATGAGGAACTGAAGGAGGACGGCATGACCTTCAAGGAGGCATGGGAGAGCGACGACGAAGAGTTGAAGGTCGACCTGAAAGAGGCGTGCGTGCAGGATTTGGGCTATTTCGTCGAGCCGGAATACCTTTATTCTACCATTATCTCGATGATCGACCGTAAGGAGAATACCCTCCCAGCATTGGAGCGGTCGCTCAAGAAAATCGAGGACAGCACCATCGGTCAGGAAAGCGAAGACGATTTCGGCGGTCTCTTCTCTGACATCGATCTCGCATCTCCCAAGCTGGGCAAAACGGCCGACGATAAGAATAAGTTAATCAGCGACGTGCTTGTCGCATTGAACGGCATCGACTTCGGGCTGAAAGATGCGCAGGAGATTGATATTCTGGGCGACGCCTACGAATACATGATCGGTCAATTCGCCGCCGGAGCCGGGAAAAAGGCGGGCGAGTTCTATACACCGCAGGAGGTCAGTCAGATTCTTGCAGAAATCGTCATCACGGGCAAACAGCGTTTGAAGACGGTCTACGACCCCACTTGCGGCAGCGGCTCGCTCCTGCTCCGCACGGCTCGGAGCGGACAGGCCGATGAGATTTTCGGGCAGGAGAAGAACCCTACGACCTTCAATCTCTGCCGCATGAATATGTTGCTGCACGGTATTAAGTATAACGATTTCGACATCCGCAACGGTGATACGCTCGAAGCCGATGAGTTCGGCGATCAACAATTCGACGCCGTAGTGGCCAACCCGCCCTTCTCGGCCGATTGGAGTGCCGCCGCGAAATTCAACAACGACGACCGGTTCAGCAAGGCCGGAGTGCTTGCCCCAAAATCGAAGGCCGACTATGCGTTTATCCTGCACATGATCTACCACCTCAACGAGGGCGGCACGATGGCTTGCGTAGCTCCGCACGGCGTATTGTTCCGCGGAGCGGCCGAAGGTAAGATCCGTCGGTTTCTGATCGAGAAGAAGAATTATATCGACGCAATCATCGGACTTCCTGCCAATATCTTCTACGGCACCAGTATTCCGACCTGCATCCTCGTGATGAAAAAATGCCGCAAGCAGGAGGACAATATTCTCTTTATCGATGCTTCGCGCGAGTTCGAGAAGGTGAAGACACAGAATAAATTACGCCCCGAGCACATCCGCAAAATCGTCGAGACTTACCGTAACCGCACAGAGATAGAGAAATACAGTCATTGCGCAACATTGCAGGAGATTGCCGAGAACGACTACAATCTCAATATTCCGCGCTATGTCGATACGTTCGAAGAGGAAGAGGAGATCGATATCCACGCCGTGATGGCCGAGATCAAGGAGTTGGAGGCCAAACGCGCCGAATTGGATAAACAAATAGTCACCCGCTTGAGCCTTTTGAATAACTGATGGGAATGTATTATTGTACCATTTAACCGCATAGTCACCTGAATGAGCGTAATCGTCAACTATAACACTGTCTTGTAGATAGTATTCGAACAATTGACCCCAACCGGTACGTCTTTTACCTGCTGCCCAGTTGTCCTTTGTAGGAGTAGGTCTGTAATTTGTAACTGTTGAGTCACCTGCAATCCAAATATGAGTCTTTCTCGGCTCTAAGTCAGATTTCTTTGTTATTTCAACAGATGAAATAACTGATGAACCGCCCCAGTTATCTGCCAATACCGTAACAATACCACCTTCAACAACAACATCTTTTTGAGTGTATGTTCCAGGCACTGTAATAGGGTCTGAACCGTCACCATCAGTATAATCGGCTTCAGGAATTACAT
>OLRV01003004.1_pt1 | contig 12274 bp, 15 predicted proteins | sample 1672421 | NCBI WGS metagenome assembly OLRV01 (sample SAMEA3136684, study PRJEB25190) | human gut metagenome | biome: human gut; feature: human-associated habitat; material: faeces | place: Austria | collected 2013
CACGGAGCAAGGCCTGTACATCATTTTCTGAAATGTGCCCCATAGCGGCCAGCGTAGAGAAAATACTCTTGCAGAGCCGAAAACACATTTCGGCTTCATATTCTGCCTGCGTCATAGCGACACCTCCTACAGAAACGACAGTATATTGCCAGGTCTGGGATAGTCAATGGCAGGGGCGGAGAGTTATCAGAAAGTTATCATTTGCGAGGAGTATGGGCACTCTTGCGTTGCGCAGATGACAGGCCCGCCGAGGGAACAAAAGAAAATGAAACCCGAATAAATCTGATTGACATTGCACATAATATGTACTATAATCGTTGTGCAAGGAGGCGAACACGATGGATACCAATATGACTTTTCGCATGGATTCCGAGGTGAAGTCACAGATGAGCGCGATCTGCAGTCAGCTGGGCATGACCACTTCCACTGCCTTTAATATCTTCGCCAACGCTTTTGTGCGGGCAAAGGGGATGCCCTTTGCGGTTACGATTGCGGAAGAACCCACAAAAATTTCCCCTGAGAAAATGCTGGCGGATACGGATCAGCTGCTTGGGGAATTCGCTTCCGATTATAAGAGGATGGCAGAATGATCTGGATATCGGCAGAGGATGTTATTCTGATTCACAGTCGGGTCATACAAGGCAGCGGCGGCTTGGACGGTCTCCGGGACCCGGCTGGGTTGGAGGCAGCCATTGCTGCACCAATGCAGACCTTTGATGGGCAGGAACTTTATCCCTCGGATATTGAGAAAATCGCCCGACTCGGCTTCGGCCTTGCATCCAATCATGCGTTTTTGGACGGCAACAAGCGAATCGGCGCCATGATGACACAGCTTCTTCTGAAATGGAACGGTTATGATTTGGCGCTTCGTTCCGGCGAGTTGGCAGATATGTTCATTGCAATTGCCGATGGCACGGCAAAAGAAAAAGATCTTCTGGATTGGCTTTCTGCGCATTTGCGGTAAAGGCATTCCTCTGCCCTGACCACGCAGGCAAGAATAGCAGTCCAAAGCCGCCTAACTGCGTTCCTGACGGTTTCTTGCGATAAAGATTGATAGTATACTGTGAATGTTTGTGGGAAAAGATTGATAATACAGCTGAAATATTCGAAAAAAATTGTGAATCAACGAACCAGAATGCCGGAACTTGTCCATTCAATATGCCATAAACAAGTTTGGAACAGGTAAACTTTTGCCCCAAATATAAATAATATTCAAAGAGCCTTTGCTGATTTAGCAAAGAGCCCTTGGTTTACTTAGCGCATTGGGTAGTGGTGTTACCTAAAAAACTTAAAGATGCCGGACAACTGTCCTTGGATGGAAAAGGCGCAGGCGCCAAGTATCACACGACAAAGTAACACAAAACGCACGCATGCATTAGGCTAACGCACGCGTGCGTTTTTTTGCTCATTGTCTCTGACCCTTCTCGAGAAGCATTCTGAACACGATCTATCGAAAAAAGCAGCTGTAGATGATTGAAAAAATGATACAGCGTGGAGCAAGAGAGCTTTGGGGAGAGTAAAGCTATTCTGTCCTTTCCGTCCGCAGTGTCCCGGTGAATCAAAATTGAACCCATAATAATGCACCATGCCGTCAAAGCATGGTGCATTGTATCCATAAACGGTAGATTTGCCAGATCAGTTACCATTGTTGATACAATATCAACAACGGTAATTTTTTATTTTCCTCTTGTTTTAGGTGCTTACCGCACGAAAATGGGTGTTTCCCGATCATTTTCGGCTTTGACCGGCTGCACCGCTCCATCCGCCGCAACCGGTTGTTCTCCAAAGCATGGCTTTGCAGGAATTTCGGAATATTTCAGTTCCTCCCCGTTTAAGTGATACATGTGCTTGCCAAAAACACCTATGATGTTATCAATCACTTTACTAGTATGGATTATTTCGGATTCAAGGCTATCTGATTTCATCAGCCGCTTGAGAAACTTATAGATTTCTCATTTTTTACCAGCACTACTTTTGATTTTCTCGTCAATTTCATCGGTTACAGCAGCTTCTGCCTTTAATCTGGCTTCCTTCTTGGGTACTCCATCCGGGAAATTGCGTTTATATTCCCATTCGAATGCTGCGGTAATCATAATAAATCGGGCGGCATCAATGGTTCTGCCACTTTGATAGGCGTACAGCTTGAACTGCACGGCGTCCAGCGGCAGGGCAAAAACGCTGTTTGGGAGACGAAAAAAGTGATCTTTTGGCGGTTGGTATTTCCTCATTCCCGCGCCTCCGTTTGCTCGTCGATCCAGCGAATCAGCTTGTCCCGCGGGACGAGAATCCGCGTGCCGATTCTCATGCTTGGAAAGCCCTCCCTCCGCGCAAGATCATACGCTTTCGCGCGGGAGAGTCCCAGCACTCCGCCAACCTCCGGCACGGTTAAGGTCAGCGGCAGCGCATCGTGGCTTCTGAATTTTTCTGCTTTCATTCAATTCCTCCATTTCTGCAAAAAATAAAAACACCGGGCACAGGGACGAACATACCGGCAGGCTTTCTGCCGTGTATGTAAAATGTCCTTGTGCCCGATTGGCTGTTTGGGAATATGATAGCGGGGGAACGGAATTGTGTCAAGCGTTTGAGGGGGCTTCCCGAGAACATACAATGTACTATAACGAAACTCGGGTGAAAAGAGGGGATGCAATGGTGCGAGAAAATGGACGAAAATCCACAATCCGTCTCCGGCAAAGCCGGAGACGGATTGTGGATTGCTTAGTAAATTGAGTCGCGTAGCTTCGTCCTGCCGGAGGAAACCGCTCAGTACGCTCTGCGCTTTTTCGCCAGAACGATGAGCAGGGAAATCGCCGCGGAGGAGAGCAAGAAGATCATGCAGCTCAGGACAATTACGGTGCTGTCGCCGGTCGTCGGCGTCTTCGTGTCGGCCTTCACAAGGCCCTCCATTGCCTTTTGCAGGGCGTCTGCCGCAGTGTCGATCTTCTGCTGGTCGACCTCGGTCAGGGTTTCGTCCGCAAGGAGCGCCTTGGCGGTCTTGAGGGTCGTTTCCACGGCGCGGAAGCTCTTCTTGGTGTAGTCCGCGGGCTTGAGCGCCTCGGCCTTCTTGACCAGCTCTGCAAGGGCGGTCTTATCGGCGGGCTTGACCTCGGGCTTCGCCAGTGCGGCGGCCGCATTGCGCAGCGCTTCGGCTGCCGCGTCGACCTCGCCCTGCGTAGCGTCCTCGTTGTCGAGGGTCTGCTTGACCTCGGTCAGCGCCTTCTGGAAGGCGTTCCACGTTTCGCCGGTGTAGCCGTCGTTGGCGGTGTCCTTCAGTTCCTTGTAGAGGGCTTCCAGCGCGCTCTTGTCCACGGGCACGGACTTTGCCTTGACGGTCACGGTGCAGGTAGCGGTGAAGCCGCCGTCCTCGGTGGTGACGGTGATGGTCGCGGTGCCTGCGGCAATCGCGGTAACGTTGCCGTTTTCATCGACGGTCGCGACGGTTTCGTCGGAGGACGTCCAGGAAACCTTCGCATTGTCCGCATTGGCGGGCGTGACGGTCGCAGTCAGCTTTGCGGTGTCGTCCACGGTCAGCTCCAGCCCGGTCTTATCCAGCTCGACGCCGGTCACAGGCACTACCTGGCCGAGGTAGACGCGCACCTTGCGGGTTCCGGCGGGGATGAGAACGGTGCCGGCTTCTGCGTCGAATTTGCAGCCGCTTGCGCTCTTGATGTTGCCCTTCAAGGCAATCAGCTCGAGGCTGACGTCGTTTGCCAGCTCGTCGCCGGTGAGGGTGAAGTCAATGTATTCGGCGGTGGACTTCATGGTGAAGCCGATACGCTTGCCGCCGTTGCACAGCCAATCGCTGATCTTGATCTCCTGACCGTCTGCGTTCCATTCAGCGGGCAGACCACGGCCGGCGATGATTGTGCCGTCGGCCTTCTCGGCGAGGAAGGAGTCGATCAGGATCTTCGTTGCCACGGACTGACCCCACATATGCTGGCTGGAGCCGCCGCCGTTGCAGCTCTGCTGCTCCCACGGAGAGGTCTTGGAGGGATCGTTGATGCTTTCCCACCAGCCGAAGGGGGAGGACTGGGCATTGTCGATCATCCACTGATAGGCCTTGATGCCGCCGTCGCGCCACTTTTCGCCGGAGAGCGCAGCGGAGTAATAGCCTGCGTTGTAGGCGGAGGAGTAGCCGGGATAGCCGCCCATGGTGTAGGGAGAGGGCAGCACGCTGCTCTTCTGGTCGATGATGTAGTCGTAGGTCTTGTCGGTCATGCCGAGGAGCCAGGATCTCTGGTCAGCGCCGAAGAGGTAGCCGTCCCAGTTCCAGCGGCCGAAGAGGTAGTGCGCAGCCCAGTTACCGTCGCGCGGGTTCTTGCGCGCACTCTGCTCATTGGGCACGACCATGCTGATGGGAATATACTCGAAGTCATACTTCTCCATCGTGTTTTTCAGCACGGCTTCCACGCTCAGCAGGAGGTCTGCATATTCCGCCTGCGCCCAGTCGCACTCTGCCTTGTAATAAGCCTTATCCGTGTCGTTCGAGGCATGGGCAGCCAGCTCGTCGCACAGATAGCTGTAGGTCGTCAGGCCGAACAGTGCGGCCCAGTTGTCGATCGTCCAGTAGCCGTTGCTGTCGATGGCGTTGGTGATCTTCATGATACGCGCGGTCTTGCCGTTGGCATCCTTGATGTTCTTGTCATAGACAGTGCGCTCGGAGGCGATCTTGTGGGTGTTGGACTTGATGCCGTCCTTGCCTCCCTGATTTTCAAAGAAGCTCAGGATCGTGTCATAGTCACCGGTCTTTTGCAGATAGAGCGCGAAGGGCCAGCTGAATTTCCACGCGGCATCCGGGTACTGGATGTTCTGGAGAATGAACTGTGCATAGTCCGCGAAATGCTCCGTATGGCCGGACTCGATCAGAGTCGCGAGCATACCGATCACGTCGTGGTCGAACACGCGGTCGTAGCCGTTCTCGCCGACGTGCAGCTCATATCTGTCGGAGATGATCAGCGTGTAGATGTAGCCGGCCTTGTAGGCGTCGATCAGGTCGGCATAGTCTTCCGGAACGGACTCAATCTTGACGAGGGTTTCCAGACGCTTGTTCCAGTAGTTCTTCATGTGCTCGTAGTGCTCGGCCCAGCTGCCCTGCGCGGCAAGCACTTCGTTTTCGGGGTAGGCATAGGTGCCGCCGAAGCGGTCGGCGCCCACGCAGTATTCCGCAGCAGTGATCACCGTCAGCGATTTGGGCAGCCGGGGACTCCGGCAGGATACCAGCGGCCCGGCCGTCTGCGCCAGGCTGGAGGAGGCGGGCTTTTCCGTCGCCTATACGGCCATCGTGCCGGACGAAAAGGAGGAGATCAGCGCCCTGCCCCGCGATTGTGCGGACGAACGGAAGATCGACCTGATCGTCACGACCGGCGGAACCGGTCTTTCGCCCCGCGACGTGACGCCGGAGGCTACGCTGGCCGCGCTGGAGCACGGCCTGCACATGATCGCCGCCGAGGGACATGACGCGTCCCCGCATGGCTGATTCGCCGAAATGTCGTGCGCGAAAAGACGCGGCCGCCATTTAGGCGGCCGCGTCTTCGTATCTTCCGGCGATATGCCCTGCGGCAGACCGGCCCGATTTCCCCGCAAAAGAAAGCACCCATGCAGGAGGGGTTGACCTGCATGGGTGCTTCGCCAGGGGTCTTGAGGACTGAAAAGAGATAAAAGCATTTTCATCGGGAAGCGGCAAATCACCCTTCAGGCAGCTTCCCGTCTCCGGAACAAAGCGGCGCCGCTCTTCGCAGGGAACGCTTCATCCGGCATTCAAGCCGCATTTCACCCGCCGGCTTGCGTCAGCGCTGGACACGCCCAGAGGCGTTGCCCGCCGCAAGCGCCTTGACCTCTGCGAGAGAAACAAGGTTGAAATCGTGCTCGATGGTGTGCTTGAGGCAGGAAGCCGCAACGGCAAAATTGATCGTATTCTGCGGGCCGTAGCCCTCGCTGAGCGCGTAGATCAATCCACCGCCGAAGGAGTCGCCGCCGCCGACACGATCGACGATCTGAATGCGGTAGGTCGGCGAGAAATAAGCATTCTCCCCGTCATAAAGCATTCCCGCCCAATCGTTCACACTGGCGGAAAGGCTGCCGCGCAGGGTGATCGCAACTTTTTTGAAACCAAAGCGCGCGATCAGCTGCTTTGCAACGCTGATGTATGCCTCATGGTCGAGCTTGCCGGAATCCACGTCGGTATGTGCTGCGGAGATCCCGAACACATCCGCTGCATCTGCCTCATTGGCGATGCAAACATCGACAAAGGGCATCAGTTCGGACATGACCCTACCCGCTTCCTCGCTGCTCCAGAGCTTCTTGCGGTAGTTCAGGTCGCAGGATACGGTAATTCCCTTTGCCTTGGCTGCCTTCACGGCATCCATGCAGATGGCAGAGGTCTCGCCGCCGAGTGCCGGTGTGATCCCCGTAAAGTGGAACCACGTCGCGCCTTCAAAAATTCTGTCCCAGTCAAAATCCTCACGCTTTGCCAGCGCGATGGAGGAACCGGCGCGGTCATAGATCACCTTGGAAGCGCGCTGGGAAGCACCCTTCTCGACAAAATATATGCCCAGACGCGGCCCGCCGAAGACAATGTTCTTTGTATCTACGCCATAGCGGCGCAGCTCATTGGCACAGGCCTGTCCGATCTCCTGATCGGGGAGCTTTGTAACATAGCTCGCGTCCATGCCAAGATTGGCGACCGCAACACAGACGTTTGCTTCGCCGCCGGCGTAAGTCGCCTCAAACTGTTCTGCCTGCTTGATGCGAAGATACCCTTTGGGGTTCAGCCGCATCATGATCTCACCCAGTGCAACTAATCTGCTCATGATCGTTCTCCTTATTCCGCAAGGGCGCGGATGAATTCTTTCGCCAATGCGGTGATCTTGTCGAATTCTCCGGCTTCGATCCACTGCTTATTGACGAGGTTGCCGCCCGCGCCGATGCCGGCGCAGCCCGCCTTCATAAATTCGCCCGCATTTTTTTCGCTCACGCCGCCTACTGCAAGCAGAGGGACATGATTGATCGGGCCGCGTATCGCCTTGATATAGCCCGCACCCAGACAGCCCGCAGGGAAAACCTTGACGAAGTCTGCACCGTTCTGATGCGCCGTCAGGATCTCCGTCGGGGTCAGCGCGCCGGGCATGGAAACCATACCGAGTTCTTTGGTGCGATGGATCACATCGACATTCATATCGGGCGAAACGATGAACTCCGCACCGGCACCATGTGCCAGCTCCACAAGCGCCACAGAGGTCACTGTGCCCGCACCGACTGCCATGCGGTCGCCCATCGCTTCCTTGATCGCGCGGATGGCATCGGTGGTCTTGTAGAATTCGTCCGGCTTTTTCTGGTTGAACGTGACCTCAATGGCACGGATCCCGCCCGCATAGAACGCCTGTGCCAACGGCACACAATATTTGGGCTCAAGGCCGCGCACAATGGCGACGAGCTTTGTATCGGCCACCAGTTGTATTACTTGTTTTTCCATATTGCTGTACCTCTTATCGCTTCAAAAGATGAATGGCAAACCCTCCGAATGCTTCGGTCAGGTAAATTGCCTTCAGCGAACCGTCCTTGTCGTATTTCGCGGTGGCGGGATCAACAGCGAAGCCCCGTGCTTCCAGCCACTGCACCGCCGCATTGACATCCGGCGTTCCAAAGGCAATGTGCCCCTTCGCGCCGAGATAGTTTTCGCGCATGACTTCGACAACGGAACCGGCAAATACCGAGCTCGCGCCATCCTTTCTTGCATAGCCGAAGGCGGAACAAAAGCGGTCCGCAATTGCCGCCGCATCGGCGCCGTCGGGATTTATGCCGATATGTGCAAGGGTAAATCCAGGCTGCTGCATCGTTCAGACTCCTCTCAAATTGACATTATGGAAGGGATGGTTGCCGCCGAGGACATTGACGACCTCCTCCGCCACCTTGCGCTGGAGCGCCGCGATCGCCGTCTCGCTGTACCACGCACTGTGCGGGGTAGCAATGACGTTTTCCATGCCGAGCAGGGGATTGTCTGCCGCAACAGGCTCATTCTCAAACACGTCCAATCCCGCGCCCGCGATCTCGCCATTGCGGAGCGCCGCGATCAGCGCCGTTTCTTCAATGATCGGCCCGCGCGCGGTATTGATCAGAAATGCGGTGGACTTCATTTTTCTGAGGGCTTCCGCATTGATCATATGCGTTGTTTCTTTGGTAAGCGGGCAGTGCAGGGAGATAAAGTCAGCCTCGGCATAGATCGTGTCCATGTCCGTCAGAGTGACATTCAGCTCTTTGGCGCGTTCCTCGGAACCCCAGGGATCATAGGCCAGCAGCCTCATCCCGAAGCCGGAGAGCTTTCTGGCAACCGTCTGCGGAATACGGCCGAAGCCGACCAGCCCGACCGTGCATTCGCACAGGCGGTACAGCGGCACAACGGAGGAATAGCCCCAATCGCCCCTGCGCAAAGCCGCCGCCAGAACAGGCAGCTTCTTGCCCAACGCGAGCAGCATCGTCACTGCGTGGTCGGAAACCTCTTCAACGCCGTAATCGGGAACGTTGCAGACGTAGATGCCGCGCTCCGTGGCGGCGTCCACATCAATGTTGTTCACGCCGATGCCATATTTGATGATCATCTTGCAGTGCGCAAGGCTTTCAATGACGCTGCGGTCAATGCTGGAGTACTGGGTAACGATGGCATCCGCGTCCCGCAGCAGAGGGATCAGCCGTTCCGGCGCTTTTTCCTGATAGGCCAGGAGCGTATGGCCGGCACCCTCGATCAGAGCGCGCTCGGTATTGATGTTCTCATATTGATAATCCGTGATAACGACCTTCATATTCTGAACCTCTCGGCGCGGCGCTCCGGAACACGGAGCGCCGCATATGTTTATTTTCCGAACTGCTGCTTTTCCACATCGCCGCTGACATCGGAATAGCCTCTCGATTCGAGGTTATATCCCGCGTCGCGCAGGGAGGGCTTTGTATAAAGCCACATCATTTCCAACGGCTCGTCGAAGGGGTTGTAGAACCAATGCGTTTCGCCGCGCGGGACGAAAATCGTATCGCCCGCCTGCTGGATCGTCTCAAAATCACCCACGCCGCCGACGCCCTTGCCGGAAAGAATGAACATGATCTCTTCGCAATCCTGATGGGAATGCTTCTTATGAAGTGAGGTCTTGCCCTCAAACTTGCTGTAACCCCACGTGCACATGGTCGATTTCACGGTGTCCCGGTCGATCAGGATCTTGCGCGATGCATCTTCCAGATCAGGGATGGGGTAGTCTACGCCGTTTTCCTCCAGCGTCAGCAGATACGGAGAAGCCTTGCGCGCCTGCATCAGCTTCTGCTCTTCTTCCTTGGTAATTGCAAAACTCATTGTCGCACGTCCTTTCCTTAGTAAGCGGCAACCGTATAAATGTGCTTGCCGCCCTTCAGCGGGCCCTTCTTGAGGTCTTCCAGAGTTTCCTCCGTGAAGCGCTGCGTGACCTGATCGCAGGGAGGCAGCTCACCGGCGGGCCACTTGGCAATGATGTCGTTGACCAGCTTCTCCAGATAATCCAGCAGAGCCTCCGTCGCCGGGATTGCCTTTTCCGCACTTGCGAGCTTCGCCGCACCGACGACGCCTTCTGGGTTGCCGATGACCTCGATCGTACCTGCGCCTGCGTGGCAGTACCACTTGACCGCGCGGCCGTAAATGTTGCCGGCATTGTCGATGTGTCCGGGAGGCAGGAAGGTGTGCAGCTCGGTATTGGGTGCATCCTCCATGTGGATCATCTCCGGGAACAGCGCGAGGGAGAAGGAGGTCTCCTGCTCGTCCGCGTGGTTGAAGGGCGTTTCAAACTTGCACTTCGGATCGCCGACGCGCAGATATTCGGGAATCGCATAGTACCAGTTGACGTTCATGAACACGCCGGGCACCTGATACTTTCTTGCAAACTGGTGAATGGCGGTCGGGATCACATATTCCTGACCATGGCCGTTGAGCAGGATGATCTTGCGGTAACCCGCATTCCAGAAGCCTGCCAGAACCTGTGCGATGTAATCGCAGAAGGTATTCTCATTGATGGGGATCGTGCCGGGCATGCCCATGTGGTGGTAGGGATGAGAGCCGAACCAGATCGGCTGGGAAACGGTGCAGCCGGTCTTCTTTGCGACCTGCTCCGCCATGCGCGTGACAAGGAAGGTGTCCTCGCCGTAGCAGGCATGCGCACCGTGGCACTCGGTCGAGCCGATCGGAAGAATGAGAACATCGTTCTTCTTCAGGCGCTCTTCGCTCTGCTTCATGGTCATGTTCTGAAAATAGATCGGTTCCTCCGAGTCCATGTAGCCTGCGACTTTAACTTCCTGCGGGTAGGGAATCTGCCATTTGCTCATGATTGTTTCCTCCTGTTTTCTATTGTTTTTTCTGTTCTTTGACTCTCTATCTGCTGAGATAACCGCCGTCAATGGGAATGACTGCGCCGGTTACATAGTCCGCTGCATGGGAAGCAAGATAAACGACCGTCCCCTTTAGGTCGTCCGCTTCACCCCATCTGACGGCGGGGATCCGAAGGGTGATCTCATGGTAGCGTTCCGGATCGTTCAGGAGCTTCGTGTTCAATGCCGTGTTCATATAGCCCGGAGCTATGGCATTGACATTGATTCCTTTCGACGCCCACTCATTGGAAAACGCCTTGGTCAGCTGTGCGACCGCACCCTTGGAAGCGGTATAGGGCGAGCAGTTCAGGCCGCCAAAAAAGCTCAGCATTGAAGCAACGTTGATGATTTTGCCGTAGCCCTGCGGGAGCATCTGCCGTGCGGCGAGCTGGCTCATTTCAAAAACCGCCGTCACATTGAGCTCGATCAGTCTGTCCCAGCCGTCAAGGGGGATTTCCTCCGCCTTGCCGCGCACCTGCATCCCGGCATTGTTCACCAGGATGTCCAGACCGCCCAGCAAACGAACGCATTCGTCAAAGGCGCGGGGAAGATCCGACCGATCCATCAGATTCGCACGCACACCGTAAAACTTTTTTCCGCCTTCAGACATCCGCGCAGCAACCTCTGCGACATCTGGCATCAGGTCAATGATGGCGACCTCCGCTCCGGCTTCCGCCAGACCAATGGCGATGCTGTTTCCGAGGCCGGAGCCGGCGCCTGTTACGATCGCCTTTTTTCCGGTCAAATCAAAGAGATTCATAATCGCTCCTCCTGCATAGTATTCAGTTGGTATACCAACAGTATATCTGATAATTCCCAAAAGTCAACCGGATTTCCGGCTTTTCTCCCAAGCGTTCGACTTTTCTATGAATCCAACAAATATCATTGCTTATTTTCAAGCAAAATGCACAATGATTTCTCCAGTTGACAAAGCGGCAAAGAACCGTTAAAATATATCTATATCTCTATGAAAAACATCTGGTATACAAAAAATCTGATTTGAGGTCCATGAAATGCCTACCGTTTTGACACCCAATAATTCCCCCTTCAGCAGCCTCGTGCAGTCCAAGTCAAAAAAAGATCTTGCGTATGACTTCCTGAAGAACAAGATCGTCCTCAACGAGTTTCCCGAAGGAACCGTCCTTGTAGAACGTCAGCTCTGCGAGCTGATGGACGCCAGCCGCACGCCCATCCGCGAGGCGATCCAGCAGCTTTTGAATGAAGGCCTGGTCGTCAATCTTCCGGGAAAGGGCGCGGTCGTTTCCGCATTACGCTATGAGGATATCGTTCAGCTCTATGATGTACGTGAGTATCTGGAACGGCTTGCCGTCCGGCTGTGCGCGCTTGAGATCTCCGAGCCGACCATTCGTTCTTTGGAAGTGATCGTGCAACAGCTGGATCAATATCTGCGTCTGCCTGACTACACCGCATATTACTCGACCGACCTTGCTTTCCACAAAACCATCGTTTTTTCTACAAAGAACGATTACCTCATCCGCACCTATATGTCGCTCGTGGCGCAGATCGAACGCATCACCCACTATATCATCGGCATTGAGGTCGCGCAGCTCCTGGAGGTAAATGTGACGCACCATGAGATGCTCGCAAACATCAAGGCCGGAGATGCCGCTGCTGCGGAAAGCGCCACTTCCAGGCATATTCAGGCGTGCAAGAGCAACTATCTGCGCCTGTTCTCGCCGTCCACCTTTATGTCCTCTCAGCAGGGATAAGACCGGCTTCTCCGTAACAGCAGCGGATGATTCTTTCAGGCCAAATAACGAAAGCAGCGGCCTTCGGCCGCTGCTCAGGTTGTCAAAAAAGTCCCTTTGGACTTTTTTGACAACCTGACTGCAAAATTGCAAAATCTGAATTTTGTATTTTTATTTTGCAATTTTGGCCGCTG
>OLRV01003007.1_pt1 | contig 12264 bp, 13 predicted proteins | sample 1672421 | NCBI WGS metagenome assembly OLRV01 (sample SAMEA3136684, study PRJEB25190) | human gut metagenome | biome: human gut; feature: human-associated habitat; material: faeces | place: Austria | collected 2013
CTGGAGCTGAAAGACAAGATCGGCTTCCCTGAAGAGGACGGCATGGAGAGCGGCGTCGTCTATCCTGAGGAGGAAGGCATTGCTGCGGAAGCTGTCGCGGCGCTGCATTCTCTGGGGTACGAGCCGGAGGAAGTCCGGCCGGTCGTGTGCGGGCTGGCTCCGTCTTTCGATGACCCGGCGGCCCTGATCGGCGCGGCGCTTCGGGAATTGGGAAGGAAAAGGGAACACAGATGATTGATGAAGTGAAGAGCCTCCGCCGGAACGCGCCGGAAAAAGCATCGGAAACAGCGCGTGTCGTCGCTCGGGAAGCGTCGGAGAAAGACGCGTGGCAGCAGTCGCTGCGCCCGAAGACGTTGGAAGAGTATGTGGGGCAGGCGGATATGCGGCGGAATCTTTCCGTTTATATCCAGGCGGCGAGAGCGAGAAACGACGCGCTGGATCATGTCCTTCTGTACGGCCCGCCCGGCTTGGGAAAGACGACGATGGCCAGCATCATCGCTAATGAGCTGGGCGTCAATTTCCGCATCACCAGCGGCCCTGCCATCGAGAGGCCCGGCGATCTGGCGGCGCTTCTGACCAATCTGGAAGCGCATGACGTGCTTTTTATCGATGAGATCCACCGCCTGAACAGGAGCGTGGAAGAGATCCTGTATCCGGCGATGGAGGACTTTGCGCTGGACATCGTCATGGGGAAAGGCCCCGGCGCCAGGTCATACCGGCTGGATCTGCCGCCCTTTACACTGATCGGCGCGACGACGCGGGCCGGAGCGCTGGCAGCGCCTCTCCGTGACCGGTTCGGCATTATTTTCCGCATGCAGTTCTATGCGCCGGAAGAGCTGAGACTGATCGTCATGCGGGCGGCGAAGATCATCGGCATCCCCATTGAGGAAGACGGGGCGGAGGAAATCGCCCGCCGCTCCCGCGGCACGCCGCGCATCGCAAACCGCCTGCTGAAGCGTGTCCGCGATTTCGCGCAGGTCATGGGAAGCGGCGTGATCACTCATGAGATCGCCGCCGCCGCTCTTGAAGCGCTTCATGTGGATCGGCTGGGACTGGACGCGATCGATCGGGAAGTGCTGGAAACGATCATCCACAAATTCGGCGGCGGCCCCGTCGGGATTGATACGATCGCCGCGTCTGTCAGTGAGGAGCGGGCGACGATCGAAGATGTGTATGAGCCGTACCTCATGCAGATCGGCTTCCTGACGAGGACGCCGAGGGGCCGGGTGGCGGCGAAAGCGGCGTACGATCATCTCGGGATTCCGTGGAGCGCGGAAAAAAATTCGCTCTTCGAGGGATAAGCATGCAGACGGGAAAATTTTTGATGGCAGCCGGCGTTGTGCTGATTGCGGTGGGAGCGTTTTTCTATTTCGGAGGACGGCTGAATTTTCTTGGGCATCTGCCCGGGGATATCCACATATCAAAGGGAAATACGGAATTTTATTTTCCTATCGTGAGCTGTGCTCTGGTGAGCATTATAGGAACGATTCTTTTGAATCTGTTTTTCAGAAGGTAAGATTATGCGCAGAAAATGGATCATGGCTGCGGCGTTTCTGGCGGCGCTTGCCGCGGGCGGACAGGCGGCGGACGCCGCGCTGAAAGGGGAAGCGCCCCGCAGAAAAACGGCGCAGACCGTACAGACAAAAAAAGTACAGAATACAAAGGATAAAGAAAGTGCGGCGGCGCAGAAACTGAAGAAGGACGGGAAATCGCCGGTCATCGAAGTGGGGCTCCTTTCCGGGCAGGCGGAAGTGAAGATCCGCTGCCTCGGCGATACCAGCGCGGAAGCCGGAGGAAAGCTGTGGAAGACTTATAAAAAAGGAGAAACGATCTCTGTTTCCAGAAGCGGGGATCAGATCAAGATCAACGGGAAAAAGCAGAAAGGGCCGGTCTATCTGAAAATGAAGAAAGACGGGGAAGCGGCATTCGCGGTGAAAGGCAATACTTACCGCGGCGACATCAAGCTGCTTCCTTCCGCCTACAGCAGCGGTGTGACCGTAGTGAATGCCGTGCCGATGGAAGCCTATCTTTGCGGGGTCGTGCCCAGCGAGATTTCGCCGTCATGGCATGCCGACGCGGTAAAAGCACAGGCCGTTGCGGCGCGGACTTATGCGATGTATCACCGGGACGGCTACCGGGATGCCGGGTATGACGTGACGGACGACACCCGGTCGCAGGTGTACCGCGGCACCGTGGTGGAATCGGCGGCAACCAATCAGGCCGTGTATGATACGGCAGGTGAGGTCGTGACGTACCAGGGGAAGCCCATTGACGCGGTCTTCCATTCCAACGGCGGCGGATATACGGAAAACAGCGAGAATGTCTGGGGCAGCAAGATACCCTATCTCCGCGGAGTCAGGGAAGAATCTTCATCCGTGGTGAATAAGGCCTGGACGAAGACCGTCGCGCTTTCCGATTTCCAGAACAAACTGGGCATCGGGAAGCTGAAAAAGATCGAGCTGTCCAAACTGAAAACGGGCCCGGTCAAAGCAAAAGACCGGGGCGTATCCGGGCGGGTGCGCACATTTTCCGTGACCGGCAGCAAAGGAAAAAAAGATGTGACCGGCGATCAGATGAGGAGCCTCTTCGGGCTGAACAGCACGCTCTTTGACCTGAAAGTGAAAGGGAAAGACCTCATCATCACAGGCTATGGCTCCGGGCACGGGCTGGGCCTGTCCCAGTGGGGCGCGGAAGCCATGGCGGCCAAAAACGGGGACGGTAAGGACTACTATAAAAAGATCCTTACCCATTACTTTACGGATACGAAAATAGAAAAAATATACTGAGAAGGGATAACGGATGAAGCTGGAAGAATTTAATTATGATTTACCGAAAGAACTGATCGCGCAGACGCCGGCAGAGCCGAGAGATTCCTGCCGTCTGATGATGCTGGATAAGAAGACGGGCGCGTATGAGCACCATACGTTCCGGGATATCCTGGACGCGATCCGGCCTGGCGATATTTTTGTCTTTAACAATACGAAAGTCATTCCCGCCCGCCTTTTCGGCAAGAGAAGCACCGGCGGCAAAGTAGAAGTGCTCCTGCTGACGCCGAAAGGCGGCGACGAGTGGGAAGTACTCGTCAATCCGGGGAAAAAGGCGCTTCCCGGAGAAATCATTACTTTTTCCGACAAAGTATCCTGCGAAGTCCTGGAAAAGACGGAATTCGGCGGCCGCCGTGTGCGGTTTACCTATGACGGGGACTGGGACAATCTGCTCGACCAGATCGGCGAAATGCCCACGCCTCCGTACATTCATGAAAAGCTGGAAGACAAGAGCCAGTACCAGACGGTTTACGCGAAATACAAGGGATCGGCAGCGGCGCCGACGGCGGGACTGCACTTTACGCCGGAGCTGCTGGAAGAAATGAAAGCCCGCGGAGCGGAGCTCCTTTTCGTGACGCTCCACGTGGGGATCGGTACATTCCGTCCGGTCGCGGAAGAAAATATTGAAGATCATGAAATGCACCGGGAATGGTATACCGTGTCGGAAGAGACGGCGGAGAAAATCAACCGGGCCAGAGCGGAAGGCCGCCGGATCATTGCCGTCGGCACGACGTCCGTGCGCACTCTGGAATCGGCGGGGCAGAGCGGGCAGGTGGAAGCCGGCAGCCGCTGGACACAGCTCTATATTTATCCCGGCTATCAGTGGCGCATCGTAGATGCGATCGTGACGAATTTCCACCTTCCCGAATCCACGCTCATCATGATGATGGCGTCCTTTGCGGGAAGAGAAAATATACTGCGCGCCTATGAAGAAGCGGTTCGGGAAAAATACCGGTTCTTCAGTTTCGGCGACGCGATGTTCATTCATTAAGGAGAAAATATGGTCATTCAGTATGAACTGGTGGCGGAAGATCCGCATACCGGTGCGAGAGCGGGCCTCCTGCATACGCCGCACGGCACATTCAAAACGCCCATGTTCATGCCTGTGGGCACGCAGGCGACGGTGAAGACCGTGACGCCGGAAGAACTGCACGAAATGGGAGCGCAGTTTATCCTCGGAAATACGTACCATCTTTTCCTGCGTCCAGGGACGGAACTGATTCGCGAAGCAGGCGGACTGCATACGTTCATGAACTGGGACGGCGGGATACTGACGGACAGCGGGGGCTTCCAGGTATTCAGCCTCGGCGCCATGCGCAAGATCAAAGAAGAAGGCGTTTATTTCCGCTCCCACATCGACGGCTCCATGCAGTTCCTGTCTCCGGAAGTCGCCACAAAGGCGCAGGAAAATCTGGGCAGCGATATCGCCATGGCCTTCGATGAATGCATTCCCTATCCGGCGGAATACGATTACGCGAAACGCTCCACAGAGCGCACTTCCCGCTGGGCAGAGCGCTGCGTCAAGGCGCACACCCGGGAAGACCGGGGCATGTTCGGCATCGTACAGGGCGGGATGTACAAAGACCTGCGGAAGATCAGCGCGCAGCAGATCTCCGACATGCCCTTCGACGGGATGGCCATCGGCGGCCTTTCTGTGGGAGAACCTCATGATCTGATGAATGAGATTCTGGAATACACCACCCAGTGGCTTCCGAAAGAGAAAGCCCGCTACCTCATGGGCGTGGGCACGCCGGACTGCCTGGTGGAAGGCGTGGCGCGGGGCGTCGACATGTTCGACTGCGTATTTCCGACGCGGGTGGCGCGGAACGGCATGGCCATGGTGCGCACCGGTCGCATGAACATCAAGAACAAACAGTACGAGCGGGATTTCTCGCCGCTGGAAGAAGGCTGCGGCTGCTACACGTGCCGTCATTTCACGAGAGCTTATATCCGCCACCTCTACAAAGCGGAAGAGACGCTGGCACTCCGCCTGCTTACGATCCACAACCTGTACTTCCTGCTTCAATTCATGCGGGATATGCGGCAGTCCATCATCGACGGGAATTTCACGGAATTCCGGGAAAACTTCTGGGCCCACTACAAAAAGAGCGGCCAATGAGAAGAGACCTTCGGGTCTCTTTTGGCATTTTAGAATGAAGTTATTCTACAGAGGAAACGTGTAAATGGTAATAAAATGATAAAAACAGGAAATCTGCTGTATAATTAATACGCAGAAGTCGTAGAGGGAGATTGTGTAAAATGGAAATGAAAAATTATATACCTGAAAATATTTTGGAGAAATTTGAATTTTACAATTATGGACATGCTTTGGAGATTTTAACGCAGGCTTGTCAAGATGAATGGGAAGAATTGCTTAATTGCTTTAATAGATTATCATTTTCTGTAGAAGACATACAAAAAGCGGGGGGCAATGAAAGTCCTATTCCTAAAAAATTTGATGATTTATTATATCCATGTGGATGGAGAGAAATTAAAATTACAGGAGATCTGTTAGTAAAGCTTTATCCTAGGAAAAGTGCGCAACGGAGAGGCAGATTTTCAGATGAACCTTTTGATGAACGAAGAATAAATGGCTATATCGATGGACATAATATTGATTTTGTGAAGAATAAAGTTGCATTTGATTTAGAATGGAATAGTAAAGACCAGACGTTTGATAGAGATTTAATGGCAATGAGAACGTATTTTGATTGCGGTTTAATTGATGTAGGCGTTATTGTGACACGTGCTGAAGAATTAAATGATATTTTTAAAGGATTGGGAATTTTGAGTAAATATGGTGCGTCCACTACTTGGATGGGGAAATTGTTACCTCGATTAGATTCTCGCAGAAATGGAGGATGTCCAATATTAGCTGTGGGAATACGGAAAAAGTGCGTAGAAGGAGACTATTAATGGATAATCTGAATGAGACAATCCTCAATTTAAAGCAATTTGTTGAGGGGAAAAAATACCGGACTATTTATGCAGATCCGCCATGGCAGTTTCAAAATCGGACTGGTAAAGTGGCTCCAGAACATAAACGATTGAGACGTTATGAGACGATGACTTTGACAGATATAAAAAGCCTTCCAATTGAAACGATTTGTGATGAAAAATGCCATCTGTATTTGTGGGTTCCAAATGCGCTTTTACCAGAAGGATTGGAAGTCATGAAAGCTTGGGGATTTGAGTATAAAACTAACATTATCTGGGAAAAAGTGCGCCATGATGGACAACCAGATGGAAGAGGAGTGGGATTTTACTTTCGTAATGTAACAGAAATTCTTTTGTTTGGTATCCGTGGAAGTAAAAATAGGACATTAGCTCCTGCTCGATCGCAAGTAAATATAATTCGTTCGATCAAACGAGAACATAGTAGAAAACCCGATGAAATTATTCCCATTATTGAGGCATGTTCGCCCGGGCCCTATTTGGAACTGTTTGCACGGGGAAAGCGTGAAGGCTGGGACATGTGGGGAAATCAAGCAAATTCTGATTATGAGCCTACTTGGGACACATATGCAAATCATACCCGAGCAATAAATATGTAACGTAAGTTTGAATAAATGCTATTAAAAAAGGCGGTGTATTAAGTAACACTGTCTTTTTCTATGAATGATTCTTTACCGTTCTTTACAGACAGTTTTTATTCACTGTGGTAAAATAAAAAAAGTTTATCAACAGGAGGTGTATCGGTGTGGGTCAGCTGACCGGATTTGTGGAAATGTTCTGGCCGTTTCTGGTGCTGATCGCGGTATTTTATTTCTTTATGTACCGCCCGCAGAAGAAACAGGAAAAAGAAAGAGCGGAATTTTTGCAGGCTCTGAAGAAGGGCGACCGCGTCGTGACGGCCGGGGGCATTCATGGGACGATCAAGGTCCTTCATGAGAGCACGGTGTCGCTGGAGATCGCGCCGAAAGTGGTGATCCGGCTCGACCGGGAGTCGATCATGAGAAACGAAGACGGCGCGGCGCGGAAGCCTGCGGAGGAAGACACGCCGGCAGACGAGCCGGATGATTCCAATGAGGAGACCGGCCGCGGAGACAAAGCGTAATGCGCGGGGACGCTTCTGAAAAGGCGCGGCTTCGGCAGGAGATGCTCGCCAAAAGGCGGGCTCTTTCTGCGGAGGAGCGGGCCTCTATGCGGCGCGGGCTGACCGAGCGGGTTCTATCGCTTCCGCAGTACCGGACGGCAAAGAAAATTCTGGCGTACCTGGCGCTTCCGGGAGAGGCTGATCTGGACGATGTGATCCGGGCGGCTCTGGCTGACGGGAAGCAGGTCTATGTGCCGGTCTGCCTGCCGGGAAGGCGGATGGAAGCGGGACAGCTTATGAATATGGATGATTTCGTGCCGGGGCCGTTCGGACTTCGGGACCTGCCTCCGGGTTACCTCAGCACGGAGCCGGAGGAGCTGGACTTGGTGCTCGTACCGGCTGTAGCCTGTGATCTGTCCGGAGCGCGTCTCGGCCACGGGGCCGGTTATTACGACCGGTATCTGCCGAGGGTGCCGCGGGACCGGAGGCTGGCGGCCGTATGGGATTTCCAGGTCGTCTCCCATGTGCCGGAAGATGTTTTTGACCAGCGGATGGGCGGCTTTATTACAGAAAAACGGACGCAGATTTTTGCGCCTGCTGAAGGGGTGGAGAAAGTTTGAAAGAAAAGGAAAAGAGGGCAAGTACGCTTCGGACGGGCGCGCTTGTCCGGTTCTGGGTGGTCATTGCGGCGATCGTAGCGGTATTCTGCGGAACGATCGGCACGCTGGCAGGCAGCATCCGGCAGGGCCTTGACCTGCAGGGCGGCACGCACATCGTCATGCAGGCGGAGGAAACGCAGGAGAATCCGGTCACGCCGGAGGCGATGAATCAGGTCGTCGGTATCATGCAGAAGCGCATCAATGAGATGGGGCTGACGGAGCCGATCATTCAGCGGGAAGGGACGAGCCGCATCATTATCGAGCTCCCCGGTGAAAAAGATCCTCAGAAGGCGATTGAGACTATCGGCAAGACGGCAGTCCTGGAATTTAAAGATGAAGAAGGCAATACGGCGCTCACCGGGGAAGATCTGCGCGACGCGAAAGAGCAGATGGATCAGGGAAAGAAGCCGGTGGTAGCGCTGGAATTTTCCGATGAAGGCGGCGACAAATTCGCGCGTCTCACGGAAGCCAATATCGGGCGGCACATCGGCATCTACCTGGACGGGGAATTGCTGACGAATCCGGTCGTCAATGAAGCGATTACCGGCGGACGGGCCGTTATTACCGGGCAGAGGACGCTGGATGAGGCGAAGGATCTGGCGATCCTCCTCAGAAGCGGCGCGCTTCCCGTCAAAATGTCCGTGATGGAAGTCCGTACGGTCGGCCCGTCTCTGGGGCAGGACTCCAAGGATAAATCGGTGACAGCTTTCACGATCGGGCTGACGCTGGTCGTTCTTTTCATGCTCGGCATCTACCGCATGGCGGGCTTTGTGGCCGATGTGGCGCTGCTCGTATATGTGCTGATCCTGCTGGGCATCCTGTACATGCTGAGCGCAACGCTCACACTGCCGAGCATTGCCGGCATCATCCTGTCCATCGGTATGGCTGTCGATGCGAATGTCCTGATCTTTGAACGGTTCAAGGAAGAGATCGCTTCCGGAAAGGTGCTGCGCCTTGCCGTGCAGGCGGGTTTCAAACGCGCTTTCACGACGATTTTTGACGCGAATATGACCGTCATCATCACGTCGGCGATCCTCTTCTTCCTGGGAAGCGGCACGGTGAAGGGCTTTGCCTTCACACTGGGCCTCGGCGTCGCCGTCAGCATGTTTACGGCGATCACTGTGAGCCGCACGCTCCTGATGTTCCTGATTGACGCGTCGTGGATTCATAACCCCTGGTGGTTCGGAGGCAAAAGGGGGTATGACAGATGAAAAAGTTTAACGTAGTTCATCATTTCAAATACTGGTTTACCCTGTCGGGCTTCCTTGTGGTGATCTCCCTGGCGTCGATCCTGATGAACGGCTTCAATTTCGGCATCGACTTTACAGGCGGTACGATTCTTGACGTGTCTTTCAGCCAGCCGGTGACGGTCGCGGAGGTGCGCGAAGGTCTCAAGAGAGAGAATCTGGAGACGAGCGTGATTCAGCTGTCCGGAGAGACCCAGGAAGAAACCGGGAAAAATGTGATGATCCGCACGCGGAATCTCTCGGCGGAAGAAGCGCAGAAGGTCGTGGCCGATCTGAGTACGCCGGAAAATCCGGCGGAAGTCAACCGTATCGAAACGGTCGGCGCGGTGATCGGTTCGGAGATCACGAAAAATACGCTCCTCAATGTGGTGCTTTCCTTTGGTTTCCTTATTGCTTACATGTCTTTCCGGTTTGAACACCGCATCGCCATTTCCGCCATTACGGCGATTTGTCATGATATTCTCATGGTTCTCGGCGTATTTGCCTTTTTCCAGCTGGAGATCGACGGGTCTTTCCTGGCGGCGATCCTGACGGTGCTGGGGTATTCCATGAATGAATCGGTCGTTATTTTTGACCGTATCCGTGAGAATCTGCACACCCACAGGAAAACGGACAGCTACGAAGTACTGGCCAATGATTCGATCCGCCAGACGATCCGCAGAAGCTGCTACACCCTGACGACGACCATGTTCGCCGTGGCATCGCTGTATTTCTTCGGCGGGGATACGACGAAGAATTTCGCGCTCGTTATGATGATCGGCTTCATCAGCGGCGCGTACTCTTCCATCTGCGTGGCTACATCCATCTGGGTGAAATGGCATGAACGCGGAAACAGCGCGAGAAATGCCGGACTCCACCCGGCGAAGCAGAAAAAAGAACCGGAAAACGCATAATGGATAAAAAGCTCTGACGCTTTGCGCGCCGGGGCTTTTTTCGTGCATTCTCCCGCGGGGCGGATTACAATGGACATGTAGGCGCCGGAAAGGCGTGAAAAGGCCGGGAACGGCGGCGGAAAGGAGAACGTATGAAAAAAATCGCGTTTTACGGGAAAGGCGGCATCGGAAAATCGACGACCGCTTCCAATGTATCGGCAGCGCTCAGCCTGATGGGGAAGCGGGTGTGCCAGATCGGATGCGACCCGAAAAATGATTCCACCCGGCTGCTCCTGGGGCACATCTGCCGGGAGACAGTGCTCGATCAGGTGCGGGCTTCCGAGCCGGAAGCGATCCGCCCGGAGGATATTGTGCACACCGGGTGGAACGGCGTGACCTGTGTGGAGGCCGGCGGGCCGGAACCGGGCGTGGGCTGCGCGGGCCGGGGCATCATCGTGGCTCTCCAGCTGCTGGATCGGCTGAAGGCGCTGCCTGACGCCGACGTGACGCTCTATGATGTGCTCGGCGACGTGGTGTGCGGAGGATTTGCCATGCCCATCCGAGAGGGATACGCTACGGATATTTATATCGTGTCTTCCGGCGAGCTCATGTCGCTCTACGCGGCGAACAACATCGCGAAGGGCATCCGCCGGTTTGCCGGCCGGGGCCGGGTGCGCCTGGCCGGGATCATCGGGAACAGCCGGAATACGCCGGGCGAACGGGAACTGCTTACGGAATTTGCGGAGCGCCTGAATACAAGGCTCATTGCATTCATACCGAGGGACCGGATCGTGAACCTCGCGGAAAATCACCGCCAGACGGTGCTCCAGTACGCGCCGGAGTCGGCGCAGGCGGGGGTATACCGTCAGCTGGCGGAAGCGATCTGGGAGAATATAGCGCTGTCCGTGCCCACGCCGATCACTTTTGATGAGCTGGAATCGCTGGTGATGAAGTATGGCACTGAAAACTAAGTGGCTTCTTACGAAAAACCAGTCGTGCAGCTGTCCCATGCCGGGGGTATATCGGGCACTGGCTTTTTCGGAAGGATGCGCGGTGATCTTCCACAGCCCCAAGGGGTGCGCGCAGATCGCATCGACCATGGATATCGGCAGCCAGTTCCGCATGATCGGCGAAGGACGGCGGGAATGGCTGGACGCAGTGCCGCTTTTGTCATCGGCGCTTCGTGAGAAGGACTGCATTTTCGGCGGAACCGAACGCCTGGAAGGGGTCATCCGCTATGCCGCGGACACGTATCATCCCGAATGCATCGCCGTAGCGACGTCGTGTATGGCCGGGGTCATCGGAGATGATGTGGAAGCAGTCTGCGAAGATGCAGAGGCAGCGCTGGGGATCCCCATCCTGCTGTGTCCGGCGGCAGGCTTTCTCGGCGGAGCGTATGAAGACGGCGTCCGTGCCATGATGGAACAGATCATCCGGCGCTTTTTCCGCCCGCAGGCCCATGTGCCGGGACGTGTGCTGCTTCTGGGAGACCAGATGGGGCCGTGGGGGCAGTACGCGTCGGAAGTCAAAGAAATGCTCCGATGGTTCGGGCTGAATGCGAAATGGCAGTTTCCCGGTTATGTGCCTTTCAGGGAGTGGCCGGATATCCCTTCAGCATCGCTGGGGATTATCCTCGGCACGGCAGGGCATCCGCGCGGGGTCATGGAGGAGACGGCGGAAACGGTGGAGAGAGAATTCGGGATACCCTTTCTCCCGCCCGTTTTCCCCACGGGATGGGAAAATACGCGGCGCTTCATTCGAACGCTGGCGGCTCGGCTCGGACGGGAAGAGGACGGAGAAGCGCTTATCCGGGAAAAGGAGGAGGAGATATTCCGCGCGGTACGGGACATGCTGCCGGCAACGGAAGGGAAGAGCGCGGTCATCGGCATAGGCCGGACGACGGACCGGTACGATCCGGCCGATATGATCCGTTCTCTGGAGCGGCTGCGCATGCGGCTTTCCGCCGTCGTTCTTTACGATAATCTCGCAGGCGCAGGCCGTGAGGCTGTGACGCAGGCTGTGCGCGGCGCGTCCTCCGCGCCGATCCTTTCCGCGGAGGAAGGGCGGGAAGCCATCCGCGGGGCGGATATCCTCCTCACGACGGACGAGCTTCTCGATCCCGGGACGAAGCAGCTTTTTATCCCCATGGTGGCGCTGGTCGGCGCGTCAGGAGAGACGGCCATGCTCCGGGGAATATACCGGACGCTCTGCCGGTACGGAGATAAAGGAGGAATCGCCTATGTCTGAAACGGAATGGGAAGCGGCGTGCCATCATACTGATACCTGCGCGCTCACCGGCTCGGCGGCTTTTTTCATGGGCATACCGAAAAGCCACGTCTTGGTGAACGGGCCGATATGGTGCTACTTTTACGCGCTCCGCTATCTGGAAGATGCGGCGGGGTATCTGTCTTCCCATGTGACGTGCACGCAGCCGCCCGGGACCGCCGTGATATACGGAACGGAAGACGATCTGCTCAGCGGATTTCAGGCGATCCGGGCTGCGGATACGCCGGAGAGGGTCTTTGTGGAGAATAATTGCAGCATCAGCATGATTGGCGACGACATCGCGGGGATCGCGGCGCGGGCGGACCTGCCCTGGCCGGTGTACGCGGCGGACAGCGGCGG
>OLRV01003030.1_pt1 | contig 12204 bp, 6 predicted proteins | sample 1672421 | NCBI WGS metagenome assembly OLRV01 (sample SAMEA3136684, study PRJEB25190) | human gut metagenome | biome: human gut; feature: human-associated habitat; material: faeces | place: Austria | collected 2013
CCGATGAGTTTTCTAGAGATAAATAATGCGTGACACAGTTTATTTTACACTACCAAGAACGCATTCAAATCATCTTGTTTTCCTAAATGGAGCTTTTCCTTCAAACGTTGTTTCTTTTTAAAAATAGAATTTTCCTCACAAACAAAAGCTGCGACCAACTCTGCTGTAGAAAATCCCAACTTTATCAACACAGCCAACATAAGGTTATGCTCGTTCAATTTATACTTCTGTCGCAAGTTAGTCACAAAATTGCCAGACAATAAATCTATATAGCCAAAGATGTTCAGCCATTCCTCTTCACTCAATTTTTTCACATTCAAATTTCCTTCTTTCAGCTGTCCTAAAAGAAACAAAGCACCTTGCTGAGAATGTTCACGTATTTCTTTATTCTCATTTTTCAAAACCTGTATCTTCTGGGCCAGGATTCCTATTTGTTCCTTAACAAGTACCTCAGACAACATTCCCTTTTGTGCTTGCTGATTACATTTCTTCAATTCCTCTATTTGACAAATATACCGTTCTATTATCTTTTCATTCTCTTGATAAGTTTTGAGCTCCTTCTCCATAAACCTTTTAAGGCGTTTTCTATAACTCTTTCTATATTGTTTTTTTATTTCCTGATATGCTACAAATCCCACAACTATAAAGGATAAAGACAGTAGCAGCCAAAAATATAGCTGAATCTGCTTTTCTTGCATAAGCAATTTATTCTCCACCACCAATTTATCTGCCTCATTTTTTTGCTGTATTTTAAAGATTTTGTGCTGCAAATTCATCTCCTGTGCTATTTTTTGCAACGAATCAGACTTTTCTTTATAAAGCAGAGCCTTAGCATACTCAGCACGTTTCTTTTCCAACAAATAAAGATAATGATAAGCACCGGATTGTGTATAGCAATCTTCCGAAGACAAAGCATTCCTCACATACATTTCTGCCCTTTCCAATTGCCCTAACTGCAAATAGGCATCTCCCAATGACAAATTATAATAAGGAATAAGAGTAGAAACTTGCTCATTCTTTAAGGCTGAATGAAAAAATTCAACTGCTTTCACATAATTTCCTTGTCGTTTTTCTTGTTCGCCCAAAAAGTGCGCCAAAGAAGAATATACCGGAGACAAACTATCCTGCTTTAACAAAGACATTCCCATCTTCGCATATCGTGCAGCATTAACATACTCTTTCCGAACCTCATAAATCCAGGCGATATTACGATAGCTATACACCATTTTCAAGGTATCACCGACTTTTTTATTATAAAAAATAGATTTTCGATAGTTGTCAAGTGCCATATCATACATTTCCGAGTCATCATTCAGCCTACCTACATATTGGTGCACCAAAGCCATCATCTTATACTCTTCTGTTTTCTCCAATTTAGCCAAAGCGCTCAAATAAGCTTGTATAGCCAATGTATCATTATCTTGCAAAGCTGCCACTTTACCATAATAAAACAATGCCTTTCCTGCTTTTACACCATCATCCTTATAATAATCTACCGCAATTTTTATCAACGAATCCGACTGCAAACTATCCAGATAGTTTTTATCACGTGCTTGTGTCAGCAGCAATGCATAGTCTGCCCGCTGCTTCCCACGAAGCTCCTCCGGATGAGGAATTTGTTCCAACAGCAGCAATGCACTGTCAGGATATACATCCATATACCTCTCTACCTTATCAAAAACATTGGATACGTTCTTCTCTACGCAAGAACCTAACAGTACGCAAACGGACAAAAGCCCAAGATATAGCAGTTTTTTCATATGAACATGTTCTTTACCAGATTATCATTACGTATAACTCCTATGCCCACAGAATCCTTTTGGAGATAAATATTCACACCAGCCAACGGCAATCCTTTTTCTCCATCAGTCACAATGCCATTTGCCTGTGCATTAAAAATAACTGTACAGCAGAATGTTATGAACAGTACTATACATCGCTTCATAATCCATGTATATATAATTAAACTTTGGATGAGAATAAGCTTTTTTACGGCCTCTCCCTTCAAAGATACAAAAAACCGCTTCAACAATGTACAAAAACAAGATAAATGTGACAAACAAAACAAATAGCTCAGAGCTTGTTTCCCCTTACATAGGCTTCCTTTCCATTTTCTGTACGGAGTTATCAGCGCCTATCGGCCGTGATGCGCTCTGCCAACGGCCGTCAACCACTCGACTAACGACCGTCAACAAGGTGCTTCATAACCGTTGAACACCTATTATACTCATAGTTTCCCCATACTGTGCACCTATCTTATTCCTATTATGAGCCCAGCTGCAGTCTATCGGTAAACGGTCTTTTACGAAGTTAATACCGTGTTTACACGAAACGCATATCGTGTAAACAAGATATTTGCAAAATGCTGTACATTCTATTAATACACTAACAAACAAGATATTAACTTACTTTTCGGCGTATTTCCGCTGTGGAAGCAAAAGTTGCTTCCACCTTTTTGAGTTGCTTCCACAGCACTTGTAATGCCGATGAATAAAGGGATGCAGGAAGTAGGTGGAAGTGTGGAAGCAGAAATGATAAAACTAAGCAGAGATAATTTTCCCTTAAAAGCAATAAAACTCCAGAATCTGCTGGAGCAAAGCATCCTGCTTTCCCGGACCTTTTTCCAACTCCACACTTTTCAGGTTATAGAGTTGTGCCAGCAAAGCTGACGACTGCTTCTCGCAAAGACGGGAATCATGTACCTGCTCCATCCAGCAGACGGTCTCTCCCCAAACATCTACCGAAAGATGTGACAAGACTTCTGTCGGGGCTCCCCCCTTCTCCACCTTACGGAAGATTTCGACCAAAGCACACAACAAGCTGGACATTATCTGTTTACAACGGGAATGGGAACGGGATTCCCGGTTTCTGAAACGTAGCAGGAAATAGTACCCCAGCCATAAATAAACGGTGGTGACTTCTGCATGGATTTTCTCTATCCTCTTCCAATGCGCAACCAAGGCAGCATCAATTTCTTCCAGAATCGCATCCGTATCATCTTCTATGTAGTATTTCTGCGCAAGACACTCTATCACGCACCCCCATTTCGCCATATCCACACACTCTTGCGTACGCCCCATCCATACATGGGCTTCCTCCAATATCCGGAATGCCTTTTCTCCACATTCCGGAGCATCATAAAACCGATACTGACGAAACAACAGAAGAGACTGACATAATAACTCATCCAAAGAGTACTCCGCACTTTCCATATTTAAAATTCAAGTATCCATTCAGGTAACAAAATCGAGCAAAAGTAATCATTTCCTAAGAAAATCACGCTGTTTCAGCACAAAAACCGGCAGGAAAAAGAAGATACCGATGACGGACATCACCAGTCCGCCAATGGTACCCGCCGCCAATGGAAACCAGAAAGCCTCCTTGTCCTCACCTATCATGAAAGGGATAAATCCCAGAATGGTAGAAACTACCGTGAGGAAAATAGGAACGACCTTCGCATTCCACGCCTTGACGTAGGCACGAAGAGCGGAAAGACGGGGGAAACGACGTCGGATGCTGTTGTACTCGTTCAGGACATAGATGCTGGCATTCACCGTGATGCCGCACAGCAGGACGAACGAGGCAAAACCGCCCTGGTCGAAGTTCAGCCGGAACCAATAGAAAGTAAGAAATACCCCGATATAAGAAACCGGAATCACAAAGATGATGGCAAGCGGCTGCTTCAGGGAGTTGAACAGAACGCTGGTCGTAAAGAAGATGATGGCTATCACCACCAGCAGAAGCAGGTATTGGCGGTTGTCCTTCTCGCCCCATGACCAACTGTTGCTGTCCGACTCGGCTGTATAACCCATCGGCAACAGTTTGTTGAACTCCTCCAGGTCACGTTTCTGTATCTTGTTGCCCATCTCATTGGAGCCGATATATTCGTATTGCAGGCAGAGGCGGTACTGCTGGTTTTCTTTGGCAATCTCCTGCGGCATCTGTCCCTTTTCCACAGTAGTCAGTTCGGAAAGCTTGTAATGCTTGCCGTTTCCTACTCCATAGGGGAAGAACTGCATCGCCCAGATGTCATATTCGGCAGACTGGCGGGAAGAGAGCTTGATTTTCTCCATCCCCTGCTCGGCCGCTACCGAACCAATCTCCAGATTCTTGCCAAAGATGGGGCGCACCGCAGAGAAAAGCACTTGCGCGTCGATGCCCTCTTGCGCCATGCGCTCCTTGTTCAGGTTGAAGTAGAATTCCTGATAGTCATCCTTCCACCAGGAGAACTCCGAATTGATGAGCACTTCCTTGATACGCCGGTGCGTCAGCAGCTTGGCCTTCAGCTTCTCCGCCCACTCATAGAGTTCGTCGTAGTTGTAGCCGTACATCCTGATGCGGTAGGAGCCGGCACTCTCGCGGACGTCATTACTGAACCCCTGGTCCTGCAATCCGTAGATGCCCCAGCTGCCGCCTCCCAGTTCCAGTGCCTTGCTTATCATATTGGCTTTCAGTGTATAGGGAAAACCGCTGTTCCGGGCTTCCTTCTTGAAATAAATCTGCATACTGGCACGCCGGGGGCTGTAGATGGAAGTATGAAACTGCCTGATTTCCTTGAACCGGCTGAGGTAGGTCTCCATACGTTTCATCAAAGTGTTCATCTGCTCGAGGGTGCTGCCATTGGGAAGGTTGGCGTTGGCATAGAGCACCACCTCCTCATTACGGGTGAAGTAACTGCCTTCGTACACCTTCTGTATGAAAAGCCGCAAGCTGCCGCCCAGCGCCTTGTCCACAATGGGTTTCACCGACTCCTTATAGGTATTCGAACCGAATACCTTATTGTAAGCAGCTTCCCATTTTCCCCCTCCTTCCAGTTTGTCGGGCAACAGAAAAACGGGCAGACCGAAACCCAACAGCAACAGCAGGCATACAGCCCAGCGCCAACGGCACAGAAAACGGATGAGAGCAGAATAGCAGCAGGAGAAATAAACGGGGAAACGTCTGAAAATCCGTCCCAACCTTGTTTTGAATGTTTGCGTCAGCCCCGGCAAGACAAGACGCCTCTTCTTCCCCGTAATCCGCCTCACCAGTCCTATCTTCTCAATCATCGACGGAACAAAGAACAACGCCACCATCAAGGAAACAGCCAGATTGATGATCACTACCGCTGCAAAGTCCTGCAGGTTGAGCCGTATCTTCTCGTCAAGGAAGAAAATGATAACAAGCGCACCCATCGTAGTGAGGGTTGCCGCCAACACCGACAGGAAGGCCTTGAGATTACGCCGATGCAGAATGTGGTCGGTCATGACAATGGTGCTGTCTATCACCAGATTCAGCGAGACAGTGATACCCGCCAGCGAATAAAGCTGCATCTCAAGTCCGAAGAGGTAGTAGAAGATAAGTGCCACCGCTATATTTACAGCCAGGCTGGTAACTATCAGAAAAAGATATTTCAACTTACGAGTAATGAGCCATACAAATACAAGCAGGATGAGTACCGTCAAACCGGTACGGAAGTAAATCTTGTCCAGTTCTTCCCGTATGTACTCGGTCGCATCATAGCTGGTATGCACTTCATATCCGACAGGAAGTACCTGCCGAACAGCTTCCATCTCGTCCATCACGGCACGGTTCAGTTGCAACTGGTTGGCAGTTTCTTCCGCAGTAATGGATAGATAGACGGAATTCAGCCCATTGATGCGGTAATAGCTTTGCGGCTCCTCCTCCATACGGACAGCCGACACCAGTTCGTCCAAGCGGAGCAGTTTCCCGTCGGTAGCCGTCACGGTGATGGCAGCAGGATTAAAACCAAGGGAGTTGCTCTCCGGCACCAGTGCCAGGCGTATCCATTCCCGGCTACCGTTACCTGTATCCACATTGTGCGTACCCAGAAATTCCTTCCGGTAATGCCGCTGTACTGCCTCGCTGATGTCCGATAGGGTCACACCCAGCAAGCGCAACTGTTCACTGTCATATTCCAGTCTCCACTCCATGGGCGTGGCACCGCTGAGTTCCACCTTATAGATACCCGGAATATTTGCCAGCCGCGGCTTGATATGCTCCTCGGCATACTGCTGAATCAATATCGGAGTGGAAGGGGCATTCAGTGTGAAGGACATGAAAGGGCGTGAGGCGTTCTCGTCGGGCACTTTCATGTGAATGGTGGGATAGCTGACACCTTCGGGCAATTGGGGCCACGTCTGCCGGATGATGGTGGAAGCTTCGAAGCGGACTGCCTCGACATCGGCATGCTTGTCCAGCTCCACAGTAATGTTGCCGTAGCCGTTGCCCGAAGTGGAGTTCAGCCGCTTCACTCCGCGGATACGCGCCAGCATGGATTCCAGCTTGCTGGTCACTTCCATCTCCACCACCCGCGACGAAGTGCCAGGCATGCTGAAACCCACCGTGAAGCCGGGCAGGCTGCGTGACGGATTCAGCTTGACGGGGAGCAGCGGTATCAACGCCACCCCTACCAAAGCAAGGCAGACAAACGCCACTATGACGGTGAAGGAAGAAACTCGTTTCATCAGTTATTATAATCAAATTTTTCCGACAGCGAAAATCCGCTGGCAAAGTCGTGCAACGTCAGTTTCCGTATCTTGTAATAATTCAGCCAGTAGTCCTGCAAGGCGGAGATGTAATTGCGTTGCGCTTCCTGCTGGCGGTTCAGCGAGAGGGTCAGGCTGTTGATGTCTGCCTTGCCGATAATGAAGCGCTGGCGGGTTTCGTTATACGCCAGGATGGCAAGGTCGAGGGCCTCTTCGGCACTGGCGACGAGGGCTTGCTGGACGTTGAAGTCGCTGACGGTCATGATAACCTCCTCCTCAATGCTGATTTCACTTTGCCTGGCAGAAGTCTTCACCACGTTCAGATTGTTCCTCGCCATGTTGTATTTGCCTTTCCTCACGCCCCAGTCCACCAGTGGAATGGAGACACTGACCGACACCATCTCCTGCTGCATGGGATGCCTGTATGCTTCACCGAATTTCTCCGCCACCTGGTTGAAGCCGACGCTGGCGTTGATGCTGGCGTTGAAGCGCGATTCCTTCTTCGTCTTGTCTACTGTCTGCTCGGCTTCCAGCACTTCCTGACGAAGCCCCAGAAATTCCGGATTGTTGGCTTGAGCGGCCAGCAAAGCCTCATCAACCGGTATGGTCAGCGCCCTCGGACGTCCCGGAAGCGACACCCTGATATCCGTGTTCTTCTCCATATTCAGGAAAGATGCCAACGAAAACATGGCGCGCTTCAAGGCACTGGCGGCATTCTGCAAAGTATTGCGGGCGTTCACCACGTCGAGTTTCAGCGTCAGCAGGTCGGCACGGCTGATGGCGGCTATTTTCAAGCGCTGCATGCCGATGCGGTAGAGGGTATCGGTGGAGACGGCATTGTCCTTGGCCAAGTCATATTCCGCCTGTGCCATGGCAAGCGCAAAGAAATAGGTAGTGGCCTGCTCGGATACTCGCTCTGCATTGTAAATATACTCCTTCTTCACCTTTTCGTACTTCAGCGGCTCAATCCTGCGTTCCCAACGGAAAGGATTGTAACCGACCAGACTCTGCGAGTAGCCCAAACGAACCGGAACACTGGTGAACTGGGTATACTTGTTTCCACCGAAGCTCCGCATATAGCCCAGCTCCGTATCCAGATAGAACGTACCGCCCGTCAAGTCGAAATTCTGTCTGACGGCAAGATTGCCGTATGCATAGAAGGATTGCTGGCTGCGATAGATGTCAAGGTCCTGTTCGGAGTCGTAACGCTTGGTGATATCACGGTTGTACTGTGCCGGAGTCATGTTCAGCGTCAGGCTGGGAAGGCGGTTTGCCTTATAGGTGCGGTATTCCCAATAACCGGCCAGATACATGTTCTTGGTGCGGAAGGCTTCCAGCGAACTGTCATTCGCCAGGGCAATGGTCTGCTGCAAATCGAGCGTTATCCGCTGTTGGGCAAAAGCGGAAAGGGCTCCCAGACTGAACAAAAGTATAAGACTTAATTTCTTCATGCTCTTTCTTTTCTATAAATAAACCAATATATCAACGGGATGATGAACAGACTGACCAGTGTCCCCACGAACATCGCCCCAATCATCGCTATGGAAAGCGGCTTCTGCAGCTCCGAGCCCATGTCGAACGAGAACAGCAGCGGAACCATAGCGAAAATGGTGGTGAGCGATGTCATGATGATGGGCCGGAGCCTTCTGCGCCCCGCCTCGTGGATGGCCTCGAGCAACGGCATACCAGCCCTCCGTAATTCATTAATGGCATCCAGCTTTAGGATGGAGTCGTTGATGATGATACCGCACGTCACTATCAGTCCGATGGCAGACATCAGGTTCAAGGTATGCCCGCATATCCACAACAGAAGCAGGGCAAACGCCACATCTATCGGAATTTCCAGCAGCACGATGAGCGGCTGCACGAAGCTTTCGAACTGGGCGGCAAGAATGAAATACATCAGCAGGATAGAGATGAAAAGAATCACCACCAACTCGTCCAGCATCTGGCGGTTGGAGAAGAAACTGCCGGAGAAGGCCGTATCCCAGTCACCCGTGGCATCTGCCTCCCGCTTCACCTTTTCCATCAACTCCGGAGCATCGTCCACTTCATAGAAACGGAACGGTATATATTCACCGTTGCGTCCTGCCGTAATCGTTTTCAAATCCTCGGCCGGACGCACCTTTACCAGCTCCCGAAGCGGAATATACTCCACTTCGCCCTTACTGTCCGGACGGGTCTGTATCAATGTCTGCTGCAGCACCTCATTCACTGTCCGCTCCTCGCCCACAATGCTGATAGGCAGGTATTGCTGGTAGGAATGGAGCATAGCTACGCTGTTCTCCTTGAATGCCGTCCGCAGCGTACGGTAAAGCTCGTCATACGAAACGTCATAGAGCAACAGCTTTTCCTGCAGGATGCTTATGTCAAGCTGGTTCTCGAAAGCGATACCTACGGGCGCTGTCCCCGTAAGCTCCGCAAACTGTTGTTCCAGTCCGCGCAATTCTTCCGCCGCCGGCGCCTTCTCCTTGTTACGGGCATAAAGTTCCGCCACCACATCGGCCTCCCCGGTCACGAAAAGCTTCTCGAACACGGTTTCGGGTGGAGAAAAGGAGACTGTCGCCAACGGATATTCCCGCATCAACCACTCGCCCGCCTGCTTCTGCAAGGGAGCAATCCCGTCAGGCGAGGAAGTCTTGAAATACAATTCTGCCTCCGAAGAAGAGAGAGCCTGCTCACGGTTCAGCAGATAGTCCTGCTGGCCTATGGCAGCCGTCTGTTCCACAGTCTTGTCCAACAACTGTCCGAACAGCACATTCACACGATGCCGGTTCTCGTCCACATGTATATTTTCGTTCCATTCCACGTGGACTATCAGTTCATTCTGGTCTATCTGCGGCATACGCTCCTTGGCTATGGAATAAAACAGAAAGACACAAAGAGGAATAGAAACCACACAGAATATGATACTTACCGTCTTATGGGAAAATACCCAGTCGATGCCCACATCATAAAAACGGTCCAGCGTATGTTCCTTCAACGGATTGTTGATGCGGATGCGGGAGAACCACGACCTGCCGCGCAACCCCGTCCGGTAGACCAGCATATAGAGGACCGGCAGCAGCATGATACCCGTGAAGTAGGAAACCAGCAGCCCCACCGTAACAGAGAATGCCTGGTCATAGAAAAGCGCTCCCGCAATGCCGCTCATAAATATCAGCGGCACAAACACGGCAACCGTGGTCAGGGATGAGCTCAGCATCGGCGTCACCACCTCACCCGTACCCGCCACGCAAGCCCGCCTCAACGAATAACCCCGTTCGCGGTACTGCGAAATATTTTCCGTGACAATGATGCTGCTGTCAATCATCATACCCAACGCCAGAATCAATCCGGACAGAGAAATTATATTGAGCGACATCCTGAACAGATAGAAGAACAAGAAACAGATTACAATGGACACCACCATGCTCAGGCCGATGATGAACGGCGACTTGACATCCCCCAAGAAGAGTACCGCCACAATGCAGATGAACAGGAAACCCAACGACAAATTTTGCTGAAGATTGGAGATGGTATAGTCCAGCAACTCCGTCTGGTTACGGCTGATGCTAAAATCAATGTCGGGATATACTTTCTTGAAGTAGTCCATCGTGCTGTTGATGGCAAGCTTCATGTCTTCCATATTCTCGTCCGCCTGCTTGATGACGGCAAGGGTAACGGCACGCTTGCCATTGCTCATGGAGACACCTTTCTCCTTGGCAGGAACAATCTCTACCCGGCAGAAGTCTCCCAAGCGGATGATACGTCCTTCCTTTCGCAGCAGGATGCCCTTCACGTCCTCCTCTGTCCGCAGCAGGGTGGAGAACTTAATGTTGTATTCGTAGTAGCCGTCGCGCACAGTCATGCTGCCCGGCTCCACGTTGTTTTGCGCCAGCACGTTTTCTATGTCTTCAATGGAGAGCCCCAACACAGCAAGCTTATCCGGGTCGGGCACAATCTGTAACTGGCGTTCGACCAAACCCGTGACATCCACCATTGCCACTTCCGCCAACTGCTCGATGCGACGCTTTATGACATTTTCGGCAAACTCGCACAAATCAAGAAACGCGCGTTCGTCCACCTTGCCGTATGCACTGTCGCTTTTTAGGGTCAGATTGAGGTAGAAGACAGGAATGTCCGTCGCACTTGCCTTTATCACCTTCGGGCGTTCGGCATCCTTGGGCAGATAGTTCATGGCGGCGTCAATCTTCTCGTTCACTTCTATGAAGGCAAGGTCGGTATTCGTACCGAAGTCGAAGCCCAGGCGGATGATGCCTGCACCATCGCGCGTCTCGCTGTCCATGTCCTTCAGTTTCGCCACCTGGATGAGCTGCTGCCGCAGAGGTTTCACCACCGTATTCTCTAATTCACGCGCCGAGGTATTCTGCGCCGACACCTGCACGGTAATTTCCGGAATGGCTATATCGGGCAGCAGGGATACCGGCAGGGTGAAGTAAGTCACCAGCCCGACAATGAAGCATGCTGTAAATGCCATCAGTACGGCAATAGGCCGCTGTATCAAAAACTTTATCAATTTTCAATTATGAATTTAAATTGTGAATTATGAATTTTCAACTTTCAATTTTCATCTTTCAATTTTCCACCACCTTCACCGGCGCCTCATGTGCCAAATTCACATTTCCCGTCACGATGACCGTATCGCCTTCTTTCAGGGCATCGTCGGCCATGCTGTAGCTTTCCGCATTCTCCAGTCCGGTCTGCACATAGTTCCACTGCGCCTTTCCGTCTTTCAGGGTAAAGACGACTTGCTTACCCGAACGCAGTACGACGGCACTTTTGGGTATCACGAGCTGACCGTCCAGAGAACGGTGTACATTTACCCTCACATTCATGCCGCTAAACAGACGTCCCCTGCCATTGACGGATGCCTTTACTTTCACCATTCCCTTATCATCTACCAGAGGATTGATTTGGGTGATGCGGCCCTCTTGTTTGGAAGAGGCATCCGAGTAAGGGGTGACAATCACCTTGTCGCCACTCTTTATCAGGGGGAGTTCACTTTCCAGTACCGTAAAGTCCACTTCCATGCCCTGAGTGCCAATGATGGAGCAGAAAGATTCCGAAGTGCTTGCCTCGTTGAAGGGCTTGGAAAAGAGGTTCGCCACCACGCCGTCGAAGGGGGCAACCAGCGTAGCATGCTCTTCTTCATATTTAGCCAGTTCGTATTGGGAAAGGGTTTGATCATAACCGCTCTTCACTCTTGCCAACTGCATAATATCGTCGGGCACCTTGGCTGTATCATCTGCCGCATAACCCTGACCGATCAATACATCCTGCAATTCTAATTTCGCTTTCTCCAAAGCATCCTTGGTTTGGGCGGTCTTATTCTTCAAACGGAATTTATCCAGTTCCGCCAGTTTTTGTCCTTTATGTACCCGGTCACCGTTTTTCACATAAATCTGTGCCACGATCCCCGAACTTTCAAAACGCAAATCTGCCATTCCTCCAGCTACTACCTTACCGTTGCTTACCAGTTCATGGTTGAAGGTTTGCCGTTTTAAGGTCATCACGGTCACTTCATTTTTCTCATCCGGCAGCACGGTTGCCACTCCTTCGTCAGCAGCTTCTTCTTTTTTTGCACTGGAGCATGCTGCCAGTACAAATAGTGCCAGGCAGAGCAAAAGCCGATAGTTCTGTGTCTTTATCATTCGATATTAGTTTTTCCGTTTACACTTAATGTATGCAAAATTAGTCGTTTTTCGATTATAAG
>OLRV01003031.1_pt1 | contig 12203 bp, 6 predicted proteins | sample 1672421 | NCBI WGS metagenome assembly OLRV01 (sample SAMEA3136684, study PRJEB25190) | human gut metagenome | biome: human gut; feature: human-associated habitat; material: faeces | place: Austria | collected 2013
GGAGCAGCCGGAGCAGCCGGAACAGCCGGAGCAGCCGGAACAGCCGGAACAACCGGAACAGCCGGAACAGCCGGAACAGCCCGAGCAGCCGGAACAGCCGGAGCAACCGGAGCAACCGGAACAGCCGGAGCAGCCGGAACAGCCGGAGCAGCCGGAGCAGCCCGAGCAGCCGGAACAGCCCGAGCAGCCGACGGTGGTTTATGCCGTCACGAACAACCAGAAGGGCAACAAGACCAACAACCTGCGCGACGCGCAGAGCACAAATGCGAATCTCATCCAGACCTATCAAAACGACGAGCTGGTGATTGTCAACAGCGTGTCGGATGACGGCCTCTGGTATGATGTGACCGTCGTTCGCGACGGCAACCGCGGCTATATGCGCGATTATCTGCTGACGCAGATTTCCGAAGCGGACGCGCTCAAGCGCATTGATGAGATCAACGCCGGCAAGACAACCCCGCCGAGCGAAGAGACGCAGACCCCGACGGGCGAGGAGACGCAGACCCCGCCGAGCGAGGAAACGCAGACCCCGGCGGGCGAGGAGACGCAGACCCCGACAGGCGAGGAGACGCAGACCCCGACGGGCGAAGAGACCCCGAAGCCCGCGCCGGAGCAGATGACCTTCCCGGCCTACGGCATCACCGTTCAGCAGGAGACGACGATCCTGCTGCGCGACGAGCCGAACGGCAAGATTCCGACGACCGGCGCGCTCAAGACGATCAACAAGCCGACCCCGGTGCGCATCGACGGCCAGAAGACCGGCGAAGGCGAGCAGGTCTGGTATCAGATCGAGAACCTGAACAACGGCGACACGGGCTATGTCGAGGCGTATAACGTGCGCATCGTCACCGAGCAGGAGGCCAGGGACGCGGTGGAAACGCCCGCCCCGACCGTTCCGCCGATTGAAACCCCGACCCCGGAACCGACCGAGAAGCCTACGCCCGACCCGACCCCGGAACCCATTCCGCAGGAGCTGACTGAGGGCGATGTGTATCACTACGGCTACAACACGGGCAGGCAGGTTGCTTTGCGCGCTGAGGCAAAACAAAGCGGCAAGGAACTCACCCGTATGGAAGCCGGAACGATTATATGGGTTATTCGTCGCGAAGGCGATTGGTGTCAGGTGCGCGTCAACAGCAAAGACGGCTATATGATGGCTGAATTTGTCAAACTGATGGACGTGGAGGAAGAAGCGGCCTATATCGCCACCCTCGACGACCCGGAAACGCGCCCCGAGCCGACGCCTTCCCCGACGCCGACCCCGGAACCGACTGAAGAGCCGACCCCGACTCCGACGGCCACGCCGGAGGCGACGCCGACCCCGGAACCGACCGAGGAACCCACGCCGACCCCGACGGCTACGGCCGAAGCGACCGCCACGCCTGCGCCGGTGCAGCTCAGCCTGTACGCGCGCATCCTCAACGATGGCACGCCGCTGCGCGGCAACCCGAGCAATCAGGCGTATCTGCAAAACATCCTGAACAAGGAAGAGGTCGTCTACATCTTCCAGAGCCAATTCGCCGAGGACGGCATGACGTGGTATCTGGTGCAGTACAGCGGCCAGTGGGGCTTTGTGCGCGCCGACCTCGTCCGCGTGATGGGCGAGCAGGAGACGGCGGAATATCTCGCCGCGCTGGAGGCCGCGCAGGCCACCCCGACCCCGCTGCCGCAGGCCACGCCGGAACCGCTCGGCCCGGACGCGACCAGCGCCTACGCCAAGCTGATTAAGGACGCGGTGAACCTGCGCCGCACGCCGTCCGCCTCCGGCACGTCGATGGGCCGCATCCCGGTGAACACGCTGCTGCTGGTCACCGGCACGGAATACGACGGCACGTACACCTGGTATCAGGTCAATTACAGCGGCATGGACGGCTATGTTCGCAGCGACATGTGCCAGATGCTGACCATCGCGGAGCTCCAGAAGTATCTCGCCGAGGCCGCGCAGGCCACGCCTGCCCCGAACGGCGCGACCGTCACCCCGAACAAGAACAACAACACAACCGTCACCATCAACGGCACGCCGCTTCAGGATCTGCTGCCGACCGACAACAGCTGGTCGAGCGGCACGGGCACGGGCATGCCGAACTACGCGACGACCGCGCCGAGCGCCACGCCTGACCCGAACGCCACGCCGACCCCGCAGCCCGTCGCCAACCCGGCGGCGCTGCTCAGCAGCAGCGGCAGCCTGACGGTCAGCAACGTGCCTGCCGTCAGCGAAAACGGCACGTTCACCGTTTACGGCACGACCGATGCGTATGCCATCGTCACGGCGACCGTCGAAGTGAAGGTCGAGCCGACGGCCACGCCGCAGCAGCTGGGCTTCATCGCCTCCGCGATTGCGGAAAACGCGGCGCAGACCACCCGCAAGACGGTTGGTCAGGCCGTTGCGGACGGCGCGGGACGCTACACCATGGATGTGACCCTGCCCAAGCCGGGCGAGTACATCGTGGAGTTTGCCTCCGGCCCGTCTTACGCCAATTACGGCGTGACCTATGACAACGGCGCGACGCCCGAACCGACCGCGCAGCCCATGCCGACCGCCGAGCCCGTCAAGGAAGAGGGCGGTCTGGGCATCCTGCCGTTCATCATCGGCGGCCTGCTGGTCGTCGTCGCGGCGGCGGTCTACGGCGTGTATGTCTATCGCCGCAAGACCGAGGAAGCCGAGGAGGAAGAAGCCGACGCGGATGAGGACGAGGAGGACGAACTGCGCGCCGAGCAGCTGGAGCGCCAGCGCAGCCGCTACGCCCAGCCGCAGACCCCGCGCGCGCCGCAAGGCCCGTCGGGACAGGTGCCGAGCTACATGAAGAACACGGCGGCTCCGCAGCCGAACGTCCGCAGCACGGTCAACCCGTATAAGCCGACCGAGCCGACGATGCCGGTTGCGCCGACCGCGCCGACGATGCCGACCGAGCCGATTGCGCCGGTCATGCCGACCGAGCCGGTCATGCCGACTGCGCCGGTTGCGCCGGTTGCGCCGACCGAGCCGACCGAGCCGACCGAGCCGACCGAGCCGACGATGCCGACCGAACCGACCGAGCCGACGACGGGCGAGGCCGCTTCGGAGGCTGCGCCGCGCCGCCGCCGCCGTCCGCCGGTTGACCCGAACGCATAAAAAAACCAAATCAGAGCGCCGCCCGCGGCATTGAGAAAGCGGGCGGCGCTTTGTTGCATTATGCGCCTGTTCATGGTATCATAAATATCATCATGGGGGCTTATGCGAGAATGGCCGATTCGGAGGTTTGACGATATGAGAAAAAAGGTTCTGAGCCTGATTCTGCTGTGGGCGGCGCTGCTCGCGCTGGCGTTGATCTATACGGACAGGGACGAGTATACGTGGCGCTACGAGGGCGGCGAGCTGGCGCAGATCGTCATTACCCGCGAGGAGGCCGACGCGCGGCAGAAGCAGGCTGACGAGGCGATGGCGCTGATGCAGCAGGCCGCGCAGGCGCGCACCGACGCGGGGCTCTGGGGCAGCGAAAACGAATGGGAAGACGATTTCCTGCCCACGCAGGGCGAAAACGGCGGCCTGAACCTGATGTGGGGCGACTATCAGGCGACGATTGAATACGAAGACGCGGCGCGCATGGATGCGCACGTCGTTTCCGCCGGGTATCAGGCGTTCATCGAAAACGGCGACGCGCACGACGAGGCGGAGGCGGAGAACGTCCTTCTGCATCGGCTGAGCTTCGTCTTCCGGCTGACGGATTCCACGCCGAATCTCTATCTGGCGAGCGAAAACCCGGAGGCGATCCGCGCCGTTACGGTGCATAAGGTCGGCGCGGGCGTGCTTTCCGCCGATTTGTGCGCTTACGCGGCGCTCGCCGGCGCGGTGCTGACGGCGCTGCTCGTGCTCTCGTGGGATCAGACCGAGCGCGGCCGCAAAAACCGCCGGGATATGGCGGTGGTGCTCTGCGCGGCGGCGTTTGCCTGCATGCCGCTGCTCTGGCGCGGCGTTTACGACGGGCACGACCTGTTCTTCCACCTCAACCGCATCGAGGGCATCGCAAACGGGCTGAGAAACGGGCAGTTTCCCGTGCGCATCCACAGCTCGACGCTGCTGGGCTACGGCTATGCCGCGCCGGAATTTTACCCCGAGCTGTTCCTCTATTTCCCGGCGCTGCTGCGCAATCTGGGCGTGTCCCTGTGCGCGTGCGTGCGGGTGTTCGAGGCCTGCATCCATCTGGCGACGGCGGTTTCGTGCTACCTGTGCGTGCGCGGCATGATGAACAGCCGCCGCGTCGCCGTCGGCGCGAGCGTGCTCTATACGCTGTGCATCTATCGGTTGGTGAACGTGTACACGCGCGCGACGCTGGGCGAAAGCCTGGCGATGGTCTTCTTCCCGGTGGTGATGCTGGGGCTGTACGAGGTGCTCCGCCGGGATGAAAGAAAGTGGCCGCTGCTGGCGCTGGGCATGACGGGCGTGTGCATGAGCCACCTGCTCAGCACGATGTTCTGCGTGCTCTTCTGCGCGATTGCGGCGCTGGCGAGCGCCGGAAAGCTGCTCGCCCGGAAGCGGCGCATCCTCGCGGTGCTGGCGGCGGCAGGCGTTACGGCGCTCTGCGCGCTGTGGTTCTTCGTGCCGATGATGCAGTATACGGCGGACGGAATCAGCACGAGCGTCGTGCTCAATTCGTCGGAATACGTGCATCGGCCGGGCAGCTTCCTCGTCGGCTTTGCGGGCGACGTGAAGGCGGACGCGCCGGAGGATTTTGCCTACACCATCGGCGTGGTGCCGGGGCTGGCGCTGCTCATCGGCTGCGCGCTGCTGCTGGCGCGGCGCTATGCGGCGGGGCGCGCCGAAATGAAGACGGAAAACGACAGGCTGGCGCTGGGGCTGCTGGCGCTGGGCGCACTGGCGCTGGGGCTGAGCACGGATTTCTTCCCGTGGCGCATCCTCTGTTCGATCCGGAAGCCGTTTTCCACCTTCTTCATGCAGATTCAGTTCCCGTGGCGCTTTGTCGGCATGGCCGTGCCGATGCTCAGCGCGGCGGCGGCGTGGGGCTATCTGCGCGAGGAAAAGGACGCGAAAACGGGCATGGCCGCGCTCATCGCGCTGTGCGTGGTCTTTTCGGGCTACACGATGCAGACGATGGTGCAGCGGGCGCCCGAGCTGGAAAAGGAGACCTACACCGACACGCGCATCGGCCAGTTTGAATACACCTATCCGTGCACGGAGAAGACGGCGCTCAAGGTCGGCGACGTCAGAACGAGCCAGCCGGGCGTCTGCAACGTGCTTTCTTACGAAAAGCGCGGCACAGAGCTGACCGCGACGGTGCAGCTTGAAGGCGAGGCGGCGTATATCGAGCTGCCGCTGCTGTATTACCCCGGCTATCGCGCCGAGATCGACGGTCAGGCGCAGACGGTGGCGCGCGGAACGAACAACATGGTGCGCGTCTACGGCCTGTCGTCGGGCGAGAGCGGCACGGTTCACGTCTGGTATCAGCCGCCGACGGCGTGGCTGATCGCGCAGGGCGCGAGCGCGCTGGGCGCGCTGCTGCTGGCCGCGTCGCTTCGGCGGATGCGGAGGCGCGCATGACGGAGCTGCGCGCGAGCGTTCGTCAGGTGGTGGAATTCAGCCTGCATGAGCGCGACCTTTCCCCGGCGGCCTTCGCCGCCAAGCGCATGCGGGAGGGCGCGGCGGCGCACAAGGCGCGGCAAAGCGCGGGCGCGCGGGAGGAGACGGCCTATCAGGCGGAAAAATCGCTGAGCGCGGATTACGCCGCCCGCGAAATCACCCTGCGCGTCACCGGGCGGGCGGACGGGCTGCTGCTTGCCGCGGACGGCGCGCGCATCGTGGAGGAAATCAAGCTGGGCACGGCGGAAAACCCGCTCGTCCCGGCGCATCGGGCGCAGGCGGCGATGTACGGGCACATGCTCTGCCAAAAGGAGGGCTTGACCGGCGTTCGTCTGCGCATTTTATATGTGGATGAAAACGGCGCGCCCGTTCGTCTCTATGAAGAGGAGGCGGACGGCGCGCGGCTGAAGGGCGAATTTGAGGCGCTGTGCGCGGCCTACTGCGCGTGGGCGGAGCGGCTGCTGGCGCGGCGGCGGACGCGGGACGCATCGCTTTTCGGCCTCGCGTTTCCCTACGGTGCGTATCGCGCGGGGCAGCGGACGTTCGCCGCGAACGTGTACGTCGCCATCCGGGAGAGAAAGCGGCTCTTCGCGCAGGCGCCGACGGGCATCGGCAAGACGATGGCCGCGCTGTACCCTGCCGCGCTGGCGCTGGGCGAGGGCAAATGTGCCCGTGTGCTGATGCTGACGGCGCGAACGACGGGCAGAAAGAGCGCGATGGATGCGCTGGCCATCCTGCGCGCGCACGGCGCACGGCTGCTGGCCGTGGAAATCGCCGCGAAGGACAAGGTCTGCCCGATGGAAAAGCGGGACTGCCGCCCGGAGGTCTGCCCGTATGCGAAGGGATTTTACGACCGCCTGCCGGACGCGCTGGCCGAGGCGCTGACCGGCGGGGACTGGGGGCGCGGGCAGCTCGACGCGCTGGCGCAGAAGCACACGCTCTGCCCGTTTGAACTGGCGCTGTCGCTGGCGCAGGAGGCGGACGTCGTCGTCTGCGATTACAACTATGTGTTTGATCCGTTCGTGGCCATCGACGCGCTGATGCAGGGCGGCGCGGCGCTGCTCATCGACGAGGCGCACCAGCTCGCGCCGCGCGTGCAGGATAACGCTTCGGCGGCGGTGAGCGTGCCGCAGCTTCGCGCGCTTCGGCGCGGCGCGGGGCAGGCGCTCGGCCGAAAGCACCCGCTCTACGGGGCGCTGACGGCGGCGATGCGCGCGCTGGAGGAGGCGGCGGGGACGGAGGAATTCGCTTCCGGGCGGCTGGAAAGGCCGCCGGAGGCGCTGGACGCGGCCATGGCACGGCTTTTGGAAGCGGCGGACGGGGCGCTCCTGAGCGGCGCGGGAACGGATGCGGCGGAGGCGTTTACGCTGGCGGCCTGCTGGCGCTACGCGGCGGGGCGGCTCGATGCGCGCTATGCCGTGCTGACGGAGGGAACGGAAAAAACCGCGAGGATCGAATTGTTTTTGCTCTGCGCGGCGCAGGATATTCTGGAAAAGACGAAGCGGGCGCGCGGCGCGGTGTTTTTTTCCGCGACGCTCGCGCCGTTTGAGGCGGCCAAACGGATGCTCGGCAGCCTCGAAGGGGATGCATGTCTGGCGCTGCCCTCGCCGTTTGACAAGCATCAGCTCGACGCGCGGATTCTGCCCATCGACCTGCGCTACGCGGCACGGGAGGCGAACGCGCCGCGGGTGGCCGAGGCGATTCGGGCGCAGCTTGCGGCGCATCCGGGCAACGCGATGGTGTTCTTTCCGTCGTATGCGTATTTGAGCCGCGTCGATGCGCTGCTGGCGGCGGAGGGCGTCCCCGGCGCGGCGATTCTGCGCGAGGCGCGCGGGCTGACGGAGGAAGAAAAAAACGCGCTGCTGGGCGCGTTTGACAAGCGGGACGGGCGGACGGTGCTGCTGGCCGTGCTGGGCGGCGCATTCGCGGAGGGCGTTGATCTCGCCGGGGAGCGGCTGCAAAACGTGATCGTCGTTTCGACGGGGCTGCCCCAGATGGACGCGCGGGTGCGCGCGATGCGGCGCTATCACGATGAAAACGGCGCGGACGGCGCGTTTTTATGCATGACCCTGCCGGGGATGGTGCGGGTGATTCAATCGGCGGGGCGGCTGATTCGCACGCAGAGCGACCACGGCGCGCTGCTGCTGATCGACAGCCGCTATCAGCGCGGGACGGAGCGGGCGCTGCTTTCCGGCACGCTCATCGGCGACGCGCTTTCCGGCTGATCGGCCTGAAACCAGCGGATCTGTTCTTCGAGCGGGTCGTTTTCAACGGGCGGGCGCAGCGCCAGCAGCGCGGCGATCATGCGGCGCATGCCGGGTTCGCCGTGGGGAATATACAGAAGCTGGCTGTCCTCGCGCTCGGCGATGAGCGCGGACAGCAGGCGGCGAAGGCGGACGCGGGTGGCATGCATGGCGTGTTTCCTCCTGAGGGCGCGCCCCAAATCCGGCGGAAAACCGCCCGGCGGCGGGCGCGGACGACGGGCTGACGTATGCAGAAAGAATAGCATGAACCGAAGGAAAACGCAAGTTGATTCGATTTTCCGACTGTGATAAAATAAAAAGAGATATTTCGTGCCGAAGGCCAGGGACAGCGCCGGACGGCAGAAATCAACCATGAACCGTTGAAGGGAGCAGACCGATGAAAAAAGCCATATGGGGCGCTTTCCTGCTGATGACGACGCTCGCGGCCGCAGGGCTTTGCGAGACGGATTATACGCTGAGCAATCCGCACATCCGATACGAAAAAATCGAGGGGGCGCGGCAGGAAGAGGCCGCGCAGGCGGACGGCGCGGGCATTTCGCTTTCGGACATGGCCGCAGCGGAGGACGCGCAATCGGCCGCGCAGAGCGCGGACACGTGGCCGAAGACATTCACCGTCACGCTGGGCGGCGACACGACGCTCGGCTCGACGGACGATTTGCGCAAGCGGGAGGACTGCTTTGAAAACGTCGCGGCGGACAAGGGCTACGGCTGGTTTTTCTCCGGCCTGCAGACGCTGTTCGCGACGGACGATTTGACGCTCGTGAACTTTGAGGGCACGCTGACGGAGGAGACGAGCAAGAAGGAGAAGCTCTACAACTTCAAGGGCCCGGCGGAATACACCGACATCCTGACGCTGGGCAGCGTGGAGGCGGTGAACATCGCCAACAACCACACGCTCGACTACGGTCAGCAGGGCAAGACGGACACGATCGCCAATCTGGAGGCGGCGGGGATCGTCGTCTCCGGCGGCGGCCAGCTCGGCATCTTTGAAAAGAACGGCGTGAAGGTCGGCATGACCGGCTACTGCTTCCCCTACAAGGGTGGCAAGAAGGACATCAGCGCGGATGTGAAGGCGCTGCGCGAGGCGGGATGCCAGATCGTGATCGCGTCGTTCCACTGGGGCAGCGAATACCGGGATGATTTCACCGGGGAACAGCGCACCATCGGCCGCGCGGCGATCAAGGCGGGCGCGGATATCGTCGTGGGCACGCATCCGCACATCGTGCAGGGGATCGAGGCCTATCAGGACAGCTACATCCTCTATTCGCTGGGCAATCTGGTGTTCGGCGGCAACGTCGATCCCGACGACCGCGACGCATATCTGGCGCGCGTGACCTTCACCGTCTACGAGGATCACTGCGACGCGCCGGAATTGACCGTCGTGCCGATCCGCCTGACCGCGCTGGACAAGGGGACGGATTACCGCCCCGTCGTCGCGGACGAGGCGGACAGCGCGCGGATTTTCAAGCGGATTATGAAGCTCTCCTCCGGCATGGGCGACTTTGTCAACGGGGAGCTGACGGAAGGACTTTGAACGAAAGGATGGGTTTGATGGCTTCGCATTTTGCGCTGTTTGTCGATCTTGAAAACTGCGGCGGCAAAAAGAGCATGCTGATGGACGTGATCGAGCGGGTAAAGATTCGCGGCGACATCCTCATCGGCAAGGTTTACGGCTATACGGACAGCTATTCCGACCTCAAGGAGATTCTGCTGTCCAACACCTTCGCGGTCGTGCCCTCGCTCCGGTTCGGGCGCAACCAGAAGAACAGCCTGGATATTCAGCTCGTCATCGACGCGCTGGACGTGGCCTATACCAATCCGCTGATTGACAGCTTCTGCATCGTTTCCGGCGACAGCGACTATGTGCCGCTCGTCGGCAAGCTGAAAACGATGGGCAAGTTTGTGCTGGGCATTTCCCGAAGCGAGGCGGCCAGCGGCGTATTTATGAACGCCTGCAGCGAGTTCCAGTTCCTGGAAAGCGTCGCCAGCGGCAAGGAGCGCGCGCAAGGGCAGGAGATCGAGGCGCTGACGCTGGCGGATGTGAACGACCTGATCGTGACCATCCTCAAGGAGAGCGACAGCGGGGAGATGCTCGCCAGCGAGGTCAAGAGCGTGCTGCTGCGCCTGAGACCGAATTTCTCCGAAAAGAGCGTCGGCTTTTCCACCTTCGGCAAGCTGATTGCGCGGCTCTCCCAGCAGTTCGGCGCGTTCAGCGTGGAGAGCGAGCAGTTTAACGTCATTGTGTCGCTCAACCAGCCGCATGTGACCGCAGGGGAGCAGATCACGCGGGAGAACTACATCCGCATCTTCTCGCGCATCCTCTCGGAATACAAGGAGGACGGCTTTGACCGGGTGAATCCCTCCATTCTCAAATCGGCGGTGCAGGCGGATTATCCCGACTTCACCGAACGGCAGATCGGCCTGCGGCGCTTCTCGGATGTGCTGCGCGCGCTGGAAAAGGAAAAGCTGCTGAAATTGGAAACGGACGAAGGCGGCAACATGCTGGTGCATATTTTGTAATTCGCGGTCTGCGAACGAAAGACAAACAGCTATTCTCCCCCTGAAAGGGGGAGAATAGCCCTTGCGATCACCTTTTCATACGAATTCGCAGTTAAAATGCTTAACAGAGCGCATCAGATTTTTTGTTCTGACGAAGCCAAGTGAAGTGAGGCGTACTGGAGGTACGTTGAACGGAACGAGGCAAAGTCAGAGCGAAAAAGATGGTGCGCGGATTAAGCCATTTTAACAAGAATTAGTATCAAACGCATGAAATCGGAGCGGCATTTGGATGTACGGAGAAAACACATGAAGCGAATCCTGACATTTTTTATTTTCATGTTGCTGGCGATGGGGCTGGGGGCGGCGGGCGCGCAGACCGTCGTGATGGACGAGGGGCACGTCGCCTTTGATTACCCGGATAGCTGGCTGGTCGTTTCGCCCCAGCTCTGCGGCGTGTACGCGCCGCTGCTGGAGGACGCGGGGCTTGACGCGGACGAGCTGGCGCGGGAGCTTGAGCAGACGCGCACGCTCAGCCGCGCATACAACGAGAATTACACGCAGTATCTGTCCGTGCTGATCGGCGAGGACGAACTTTCGCAGGAAATCTACGAAATCGAAAACGCGACGGACAGCCAGCGCGCGACGCTGCGCCGCCGCGTGGAGGCCAACAGCTTCTGGGAGACGACCGGCCTTCGGACGCAGGACGCGGAATGGCAGAAGGAAGACGGCGGCTATTGGCTCTACGCGCATTACACCGTCACGCGGGCGGGCGAAACGGTGGGGCGCGGGCTGCGCTACATCACCGTTCGCAACGGGCTGTATGTGGAGATGGACTGGCGAATCGCGAGCGGGCGCTTCTCCGGGCGGGATCTGAACGCCTTCCGCGCGCGGCTGGCGGATCTGGTCGTCACGGAGCAAATCGCCGAGCCGGTGCGCGACGTGAAGCTGGAGGCGCAGATCCCCGCCGAGACCTCCAAGGCGCAGGTGGAGATCACGGGAACGGCGACCGCCGGCGCGACGGTGATCGCCGAAACGCCGGACGGAAACGGCGCGATGCTGACGCTGGACGCGGCGACGGCGGAGGCGAAGGGAAAATTCACGATGACGATTGAGCTTGAAAAAGAAGGCCATTATGACGTTACGCTGACGGCCTCCAAAGAGGGCATGAACGACGCGACGCTCTCGGGCGAAATTGCTTACAGCGCCAAGACGCTGCCCGTCTCCGGCGTGGAGGAGAGCCTGTTTGTCACCGGCGACACGACGACGATCGCCGGTACGACGCTGGCGGGCGTTCAGCTCCAGCTTGTGACGCCCTTCGGCGTGAGCAAAAAGCGATCCGGCAACGACGGCGCGTTCTCCTTCGAGCTGACGACGAAGGACGCGGGCGAATACAAATATACGCTCATTTTGGATAAGAGCGGCTACAACCAGCGGCGTGTGCCCTTCACCGTGACCCGAATCATCACGGACGATCAGGAGCAGGAAAAAATCCGCCAGTCCGCCGTGAAGATCTCCTATAAGGACCTGCAGAAGGACAAGGAGGAGAATCAGGGCAAGGTGATGCGGCTGTATGGCCCGGTGAGCGAGGTCAGCAGCAGCGCGAGCGTGTACTATGTGCGCCTGCAATACAACAAGGACGCAAAGGGCAAGTGGTACAACGACGTGGTGATCGTCTGCGACGCGGACACGGGCGCGAAGGTCGGCGACATGATGACCGCCGTGGTGACGGTGGACGGCGTATACAGCGAGCAGAGCGCGAGCGGCGCGGACGTGATCGTGCCGCGGTTCAAGCTGCTGTTCGTGGACAAGATCGAATAATACTAATTCTTGTTAAAATGGCTTAATCCGCGCACCATCTTTTTCGC
>OLRV01003032.1_pt1 | contig 12201 bp, 10 predicted proteins | sample 1672421 | NCBI WGS metagenome assembly OLRV01 (sample SAMEA3136684, study PRJEB25190) | human gut metagenome | biome: human gut; feature: human-associated habitat; material: faeces | place: Austria | collected 2013
TATGCCAACAAGCTCCAGCCATTCTCCGCACTGCTGGCCCTGCCCATCTTCGCCTTGTTCGCCACCGGCGTACACTTCGAGTCGATGAGCCCGCTATTGTTGGCCTCGCCGCTGGTCATCGCACTGATTGTGGCTTTGGTGGTCGGCAAACCTCTGGGTATCATCACCACCGCATGGCTGTCCACGCATGTGGGCGGGCTCAAGATGGCCAAGGGGCTGCGTGTGCGCGACATGATTCCCGCTGCCGTCGCCTGCGGCATTGGCTTCACTGTGTCCTTCCTCATCGCTTCGCTGGCGTACAAGAACGCGGAACTTTCCGCTGAGGCGCGCTTCGGCGTGCTGGTGGCCTCCCTGATCGCCGCCGCGATTTCCGGTGTGCTGCTGAGCCGTCAGTCCAAGCGATTCGAGAAGACCGCAGCCGCAGCAGCGGCTGATGCGGAGGATGACGAATCGATTGATGGTGATGGCATCGGGCAGCCAAGCCACACCACAGAGCCCACCACGCCCACGGAACACCCCGGCACCCTCGCCGACGGCACCGCCAGTGTGGAAATCGACTTCCGCCACTGATGGCTTAGACGGTCCCTACTCCATTGTTGGCCTTGTTTCGTGAAAACCGTACGCTGAGACGCGCTCAGTGTACGTTCTTCACGAGATGAGGCCTTATTTCGCGGAAAACGTACGCTCAGTGTCACTCACCGTACGTTCTTCACGAAGTCAAGGATGATTTCGCGGAAAACGTACGCAGAGCTTCAGGCGCTAGAATGCGAAGAGTCGATAGCGCCGTACAGGAGGACATTGGATGGCAAAGAAGCAGAAGAAATCCAAGAAGAACGACGGCAAAAAGGCCGCTGAAGCAAAGAATCTAGCCGAGGCCGCATCCAAGTCCGCAGTCGTGGACGATATGGAACCATTGGAAGCCACAGCCGCGAATGATGCGGCGGCGTTGGAGGCTGAGACGGCAACTGAGGCTGCGGCCACACCGGTGAACCCGGTCGATCTGGAGGACGCCTCGCCGCTGGGCGACACCTATCATCGCTCCCCGCGCTTCGATCAGGACAACACCACCGCCAACCTGCTGAAATCCGATCAGGACACCGACTGGCTGCACATGGACCCATGGCGTGTGCTGCGCATCCAATCGGAATTCGTGGACGGTTTCGGGGCGCTCGCCGAGCTCGGGTCGGCGGTCAGCGTGTTCGGCTCCGCCCGCACGCCGCGCACCGACCCGGACTATAAGGCGGCGCGGCGCATGGGGCGTGGAATCGCAAAGCATGGCGTGGCCGTCATCACCGGGGGAGGGCCGGGCATCATGGAGGCCGCGAACCGTGGTGCGGCGCTTGCCGGCGGCAAATCGGTCGGACTGGGCATCGAACTGCCGCACGAGCAGGGGCTCAACCAATGGGTGAACCTGGGCATGAGCTTCCGCTATTTCTTCGTGCGCAAGACCATGTTCGTCAAATACTCGTCCGGCGTGATCGTATGCCCCGGAGGATTCGGCACATTCGATGAGATGTTCGAGCTGCTGACCCTGGTGCAGACGCACAAGGTCATGTCGATGCCGATCGTCCTGTACGGCACCGAATACTGGCGTGGCCTGTTCGAATGGCTGACGTCGACCGTGCAGGATCACGGTATGATCTCGCCGCTCGACCCGAGTCTGGTACTGATCACGGACGACCCCGACGAGGCCGTGGAAGTGGCGGTCAGCCGGATCGCCTCCTAGCGCTTGACGGCGATGAGCAGGCCGGTGCCGGTCGGAGTCAGAGAGGATTCGAAACGGTCGTCGTCCTGAACCATGTCCAGCAATTGCCGCATGACCACCGCCTTGTCGCTGCGGTCGGCGGGATTGGGTACACCGCCGTTCGCCTCGTCGCCCTCGAACGCGAGCATGTCGGTGAACACGATGACGCCGTGCTCCCGGAGCAGCCGCGGCGCCTGGGCAAACGTGTCCAAATAGTTCGTCGCATCGCCGGAGACGACGATCAGGTCGTAATCCGTGCCGTTGAGACGCGGCAGAAACACGTTCACCGGCGCGTTCACCGCGCGCAGCGTCGTTTGTGTCGTGTCGGACAGGGCGAAGAACATCTTGCGGATGAGCGCGATTCCCTGCGTCGAGGAATCCACCGCCGTCAACTGGCCGGTACCGTGCAGCGCATCGACAAGCTGGACGATCTCCACGAGTGAGCCGGAGCCGATGGTGATCACCGAGGTGCTGCGCATCATGCATGCCAGCGTATGCAGCAGCTGCGCCTGAGCTGCGGAACCCTGCGCAAGACCGCACTGGGCGGCCTGTTCGCGCGCGTCCAGCAGCGCTTGCGTCTGCCGGGAATAGGCGTGATCCTCGACGTACTCCCATGCCCTGGCGAGATTCGCATATGAGGTCTTATCCATAAACAATCCCCTGAACCGTTGTCGAATGGTGTCTGTTTCGGTCTGTCAGCGCTCTCGGACGCGGGCGACGATCTGCCACATCTCCTCGCCGACGTCGATGCCGCGGGGACAGTGGCGCGAGCAGGCGCGCACGGATTGGCAAGCGGCCACGCCGTCGGCGGTGTCGATGGCGTCCAGTCGCTCGTCGGTTGCGGTGTCCCTCGAATCGTTCACGAAGCGGGAGGCCGAGATCAGGGCCGCCGGCCCAATGAAGGCGTCGCCGCCGGCGTAGACCGGGCAGGCTCCCTCGCACACGCCACAGGCGATGCAGTTGCTGAGCAGCTCGTATTTCGCCAGCTGCTCTGGCCGCTGAAGGTATTCGAACACGTCCACCTTGCCTTCGCTGGTGGTCGCGAGCACGCCATCGGCCTGCAGATACGGCTTGAGCTTCCTGATCTGGTCGAGCATCGGGTCGATGTCCGCGATCAGATCGCGCTGAACGGGGAATCCCGGCAGCGGTGCCAGTTCGATGATGCCGAGTTCGTGGGATTGCGCGCCTGCGTTGTCTTCGCAAGAGTTTTCTTCGGGAGCGGTCGTGTCCGCGCTCCGCTTATCACCCGCGTCGCCGGTGCGGCGGAATCCCTCGCCATCGGCGAGGGGAATCGGCGTCGCCGGTTTCGCCCAGTCGCCGACGGTCGCGGTGCACAGGAGCGTCGGCGTGCCGTTGATCGCCACCGCGTCGGAACCGCACATGCCATGCCCGCACGAATAACGGAACGCCAGGGTCGGATCCACGGTGCGCTTGATCTTCAGCAGACAGTCCAGCACCGTATCCTCCCGGCGAACCGGCAGAGTGTACTCCTGAACCCACTGCTTGCCGCGGGGACGCCGACGCGCCGAAGCGGAGGCGCCGCCGAATGGCGAGCTTTTCTTGGCGAAGGGGCTGCCGGAGCGGGCCGGGCGATCACGCTCGGGACGCGGCGTGAACCTGTTCACCCGCAAGGTCACCGTGGCCAGCGCGTCACTTGAGCCGCTCATATATATGCCTCCTGAAGTCAAAGAATCGTCAACCAGTTTGCCATAAGGCATGGCCTTGGCGGGCGCGCCCATGCCTCGGCTCCGCGCACGGAATCGTCGTCGTGCCGGCGATGTGGATAAGTGGATATTCATCCACATTCCATCCACAACACGCCGAAGGGCAAGCCTTCGACCACATTGGCCGAAAACCATGTGGTCGAAGGCGGTTTTATGGTGCACTGATGGTCATGGACACCTGTTTGACAAGCCGAGCGGAACACGCAGGCGCTACGACCGATCATGATCCTCCCGTGGCGGGGCTGAGCGATATGCTGTGCCGGCTGTGCGACGGCTCGCTCAAACCCAAGCAGCTGGGGGTGCTGGGGGAGCAATATGCGGCGGATTGGCTGGAACGGCACGGATACACGATTCTGGGGCGCAACTGGCATTCGCGGTACGGGGAGCTCGACATCGTCATGATGACGCCCGACCGCGTCATCGCGTTCGTCGAGGTCAAGACCAGGCGGACCGACCATTTCGGCATGCCGCAGGAGGCCGTCACCCTGCACAAGCAGACGAATCTCAGACGCGCCGGCGTGCAGTGGCTGCTCGAGCCGGACCACCGCATCAGGCATACGGGGGTGCGGTTCGACGTGCTCACCATCGTCGCGCGTGCGGGCATGGTGTCGGTGCACCACATACCGGGGGCGTTCTGATGGCTATCGGCGGTTCCCTTTCGGTCGGCCTGATTGGTCTCAAGGCCTTCATCATCCAGATTCAGGCGTTCATCTCGCCCGGTCTGCCGTATTTCAGCGTCATCGGCCTGCCGGACGCCTCGCTCAGCGAATCGCGGGAACGGGTCAAATCCGCCTGTCAGGCGAGCGGGTTCAAATGGCCGGACACCCGCGTCACCGTCAACATGTCTCCCGCGTCGATGCCCAAGCGGGGCGCCTCGCACGACCTCGCCATCGCGGCCGGCGTGCTGAGCGCGGCGGGGGCGATTCCGCACGACAGCCTGGAGGAGACGATCGTTCTGGGGGAGGTGAACCTCGACGGCACCGTGCTGCCGATCCATGGTCTGCTGCCGATCATGCTGCATGCCAAGGAGCGGGGGATACGGCGACTGATCGTGCCTTACGGCAACGAGGACGAGTCCCGCCTGGTGCCGCAGATGGACGTGACCTGCGTCCGTCATGTGGGCGAGCTCATCGAGCTGGCGGGAGGCCGAGCGTCGTATACGCTTGGCGTCGACCGTGCGACGGTCTCGTGCACGGTCGAGGACACGCCGGCCTTCAGCGGATTGGGTGACATGAGCGAGGTGGTCGGCCAGGATCATGTCAAGTGGGCATTGCAGGTGGCGGCGGCCGGGAAACATCATCTGCTGATGACCGGCCCGCCGGGCTCGGGCAAGACGATGTTGGCCTCCAGGATGCCGAGCATCATGTGCCCGCTTACGCCGGAGGAACAGCTCGAAGTGGCGTCGATACGCTCCCTGTGCGGCACGCTGCAGCATTATGGCATCTCCGATATGCCGCCCTTCGAGGCGCCTCACCATACGGCGTCGACCGCGTCGCTGGTGGGTGGCGGATCAGGGCTTGCGATGCCGGGGGCGATTACGCGCGCCCACCGCGGGATCCTGTTCATGGACGAGGCCCCTGAATTCTCCGCGAGGACGCTGCAGACGCTGCGCGAGCCGATGGAATCCGGGTACGTGGCCCTGTCTCGCACGAAGGGGACGACCTACTATCCGGCGATGTTCCAGATGGTCATGGCAGCCAACCCGTGCCCGTGCGGTTACGCCTACGGCAACGGGGAGCGCTGCGTGTGCAAGGAGAAGGACCGTATCCGGTATTTCGCCAGACTATCCGGTCCGATTCTCGACCGGATCGACATTCAGGTGGAGGTGCCGCCGGTCCCGTGCATAGCCTCGGCGCCGACCCGCGATTCGATTGGCAGCCACGTCATGCAGCAGCAGGTGATCGCGGCGCGGGCGGCGGCCGGCGAACGGTATTCCAAATACGGGTGGGGCTGCAACGCCGAAGTGCCGGGGTCGTGGATGCGCGCCAACACGTCGGTGAAGGCGCTGGAACTCGCCAACAGGGCGCTGGCGTCGCATCGGCTGAGCCTGCGTGGAGTGGATCGGGCCATGCGACTGGCATGGACGCTGGCCGATCTGGCGGGCAAAACGTCGCCGGGGCCGGACGAGATGTCGCAAGGCATCATGTTGAGAGCGAGGATGTCATGACTGTATGCGAGTCGGATAGCGGCCTTTGCTGGGACCTTGACGAGGAGACGCTCGCTCGGGCTATCCTGACTTTCTGCCTCAATACCGCAGACGCGCTGATGACCGCGCTCCTCAAGGGCACGGCCGATGCGTGGGAAGCGCTCACCCTCATCCGGGACAGCGACCCGGAACTGCGCACGTCGGCCGGCGCGGGGAAGGTCATCGAGCAGGCGTTCTGCATCGGCATGACCCGATGGGGGAGCAAGCCCACGCCGCAGGCGGTGCGTTCGTTTCGCTCCGCGTTGGCGACATGGCAGCAGCGATTGCGAACTCTCCCCACGTGGGACAGGGATTATCTCTGCGGCTGGTTCACCATGGAGGGGAGGCAATGGATCATCGCGCCGCATGACGTATGGTGGCCCACCCGTCTCAACGACCTGGCGTTGCTGGGTCGTTGCGCGCCCCCGCTGTGCCTGTGGGGCAGTGGCGATCGCGCGGCATTGACCAGTTGCCCGCAGCCCGTCGGCATCGTTGGCTCGCGCGGCGTCAACGAGTATGGGCGCCGACTGACGACGGACATAGCCGTGCATGCCGCGCAAGCCGGGCATCTGGTGGTTTCAGGGGGAGCCATGGGGGCGGACGCCGCCGCCCATAGGGGAGCATTGGACGCGATGCGGGCGTACGGCATCGGACGGGCCGGGCGCACGGTGGCCGTGTTCGCCGGAGGCCTCAACCATGCCGGTCCGCAGTGCAACAGCGAGTTGTTCGACGGGATTGCGGAAAACGGGGGAGCACTGGTCAGCGAACTGTGCCCGGGAACCATTCCGGAGGCGAGGCGGTTCCTGTCGCGCAACCGCATCATAGCCGCGCTTTCGTCAACGCTGGTGGTCACTCAGGCGAGACTGCGTTCAGGGGCGCTGAACACCGTGAACTGGGGAAGCGAACTGCAGCGGGACATCCATGCGGTGCCCGGCAACATTGACATGCCGGGCAACGGCGGCTGCAACCGGCTCATTCAGGAGCAACGGGCCACCATCGTGTGCTCCGTCGCCGACATGGATGACGTCTGGCATGCCCCGCATCCGCCGGAGTCGTTTCACGACGTGGCCACTCAACGGAAAGACGGCTCGGACTGCGATGTCGGGACGCCTCGTGATGCCGGCATATTGCGCGACAGCAGCCCATCGGGCGGCAACAGGTCATCGGCGATGACCGAGAGCCAGCGGGCGATCATCGATGCCATCCGATGGTGCCGTCGCCGGCGGATAGCCCCGACCGCGCAATCCGTCGCCGAACAGCTGCGCACCCGGTCAGGTGAAAAAGGCCTGGAGACGGGCGCGACGGAAGGGAGGCCAACGGAAGGGAAGTCAACGGAAGGAAAGGGAGCGGATGCGGTGCCGGAACGCGGCATGCATGAGTTGGTCGCCCATGTGCTCTCGCAATTGGGGACGATGGAGCTCATCGGACTGATAACCGTCGAGAACGGTCGCATCTCCATCGTTCCGGAAACCGGAGGGAGACGGAGATCATGATGACGATACTCACTCGTGGCGGATGGTACAGGCGAAAGCATGGCACCTTGGCGTGCGTTACGCCTGCCATTGGCATCGTGCCAGGTCGACACGCCATCCACCGTCACCGGCATTGTCGTGGCCCGCCCGTGGCGGGATGAACGGCACACCCTCCTCTTCGAGCATCGCGCGCTGCCGCTCCGGGCCGCCGAACGCGAAGCCGGGCGCCAGCGAACCGTCACGGAACACGACGCGATGGCAGGGAATCACGCCGGGTTCGGGATTGGCGTGCAGCGCGAAGCCGACGAACCTCGCATTGCGGGGGCGGCCGGCCAGCGTCGCGACCTGGCCGTAGGTCGCGACCGCTCCGCGCGGGATCCGCCGGACGATGTCATACACCGCACTGTTGAACGATGTCGCACTATTGAACGACGCTGTGCTGCCGGATGACGCTGTGCCGTTGGATGTTGCCGCATTGCCGGGCGTTGTCGTGTTGCCGGGCGTCGCCGTGCTGTCGGGCGTTGTCGTGCTGTCGGATATTTCTTCCATGAACGGTATTATCCGCCGTGCCCCCGTCACGTGCGCGGCGAACGTCAGCCCTTGTGCGACAATCTTGGATATGAGTCCGAAACATGTGGAAGAAATGTATGACGCGGTGATCGTCGGCGCCGGGGCGGCCGGCCTGTCGGCGGCGCTGGGGCTGATGCACTCCCCTGACATCGAACAGTTGAAGGAGTCCGGCATCGAGCCGAAGGTCCTGGTGATATCCAAACTGCAGCCGTTGCGCTCGCACACCGGTTCAGCGGAGGGCGGCATCGCGGCGAGTCTGGGCAATGTGGAACAGGACGATTGGCATTGGCATTACTACGACACCGTCAAGGGCGGCGACTGGCTGGTCGATCAGGATGCGGCCAAGCTGCTCGCCGAGTACGCCCCGCAGACCGTGATCAACCTGGAGCGTATGGGCGTGGCGTTCTCCCGCACCGATGACGGCCACATCGCGCAGCGACGGTTCGGCGGTCACACCGCGGATTTCGGCAAGATGCCCGTGCGCAGGGCGGCATATGCGGCGGACCGCATCGGCCATCAGATCCTGCACTCGCTGTGGCAGCAGTGCGTCGCGGCCGGCATCGAATTCGCCGAGGAATGGTACGTGACCGATGTGGTGCTTGACAAGTCGGGGAGCGCCGTTGCGGGCGTGGTCGCCTATGACACGCACGCCGGCGTCACCCACGCAATTCATGCGCACAACGTGATGTTCGCCACCGGCGGTGCAGGACGACTGTTCCACACCACGTCGAATTCATGGGATCTGACCGGCGACGGCATGGCCTTGGCGTTGTCCGCCGGACTCCAGCTGGAAGACATCGAATTCGTCCAATTCCATCCGACGGGTCTCGCGCACACGGGCATACTCCTGTCGGAGGCCGCCCGTGCGGAGGGCGGCGTGCTGCGCAACGCCGACGGCGAGGCGTTCATGGAACGTTATGCGCCGGAGCATCTCGACCTCGCCGCGCGTGACGTGGTGAGCCGTTCGATCATGGCCGAGATCGACGGCGGACGCGGCGTCGCGGACCCGAAAGACCCGGACGGTCCGAAGGACTGCGTGTGGCTCGATATGACCGGCATCGATCCGGATCATATGAATGCGGTGCTGCCGCAGGTGGTGGAGACCATCAAGGCGTACGCGAACCTCGATCCGGCCAAGGACATGGTGCCGGTCAAACCGACCGCGCATTACACGATGGGTGGCATCCCGATCACCACGGATGGAGAGGTGTATCGCTGGGCGGAGTCAGGGAGCCAGAACGGCGACGCCGATTCCGGTACCCGCACGGTCGTGGAGGGCTTGTTCGCCGCGGGCGAATGCTCGTGCGTGTCGGTGCATGGGGCGAACCGTCTGGGCGGCAACTCGCTGCTCGACGCATGCCTGTTCGGCACGCGCGCAGGTGAGTCGCTGGCGGCCCGCATCGCACAGTCGCCGGTCGACGACCCGATGCGCGGCGCCGATGCGGATGACGGTCCCGCCGAGGCGGCAGCCGCGCTGGTGGACGACGTCGCCCGTTCGCGCAAGCAGGATGTCGCCACGATGCTTGCGGGCAGACCGGACGCGGATGATGACGCGGCAGACGATACGTCTGACGGTATGCCGCAGGCAGCGGAGCTCGGCGGCTCAGATGCTTCCGCGCAGCCCGGTTCCGAGGAGGACAACCCGTATCGGCTCGCCGCCGATCTGGGAACGCTGATGGAACATGCGCTGGCGGTGCGTTGCGACGCCCGTTCCATCAGCGAGGCCCTGAACCTGCTCGATACTGTGATCCGTCCCCGCGCCAGCCGTCTCACGGCGCATTCGGAGACGCCCGCGTTCAATCAGGAGATAACCGCGATCTGGGAGGTACGGCACCTGACACTGCTCGCCGAAGCCATGCTGCGCGCATCCGAGGCGCGCCACGAATCGCGCGGTTCCCTGCAAAGGCTCGATTATCCGGCGCGTGACGACGAACGTTTCCTCGCACATTCGATGATCGGGATGGCCGATGCCGCCGATGCCGAGGCTTCATCGGCACCTCACGCCTCCATCCTGTGGCAGTCCGTGCACATCAATGACTTCCCGCCCAAGACGCGCGAATACTGAGAGCTGCGATACGGGAGTGGCCTGACGCCTTCCCCTCAGGCCGGATTCCTTGGTTCCGAGTCAGAGTGGTTCTGATACAAAACTGCGCCGAAGGCCCAGCCAGGGCTTCGGCGCAGTTCCGTTTTGCCGGCTTTGCGGCACGGTCTCACTTCACCAGCGAAGTGAGCTCACCGAGATCGAGTTCGAAACTGACCCCGCGCTCCTCGAAATGCGGCTGATTGCGGGTGCTTTCCATTGCATGACGTACGAATTTGCCCGCGATCCGAGCCGATTCGGCCAGGCCGCGGCCGGCCATCACCGCACCGCACAGTGCGGACGCGAAAGCGTCACCCGTACCGTGGATCATGTACGGCAGCTTGTCGTGCACAAGCTCGACCTTCTCGGCAGCGCCCTTTTCGGCGCTCGCCACGTAGTTGATGATCTTGCCGTCACCGTGGTCGATGCCCTTGAGCACCACGTTCTTAGCACCGAGTCCCAGCAGCGCGTCCAGCAGTTCGGTCACGGCGGCGTCATCGAGATCCTGCCCGGGGTAGTCGCGCCTGGTCAGGATGCTCGCTTCGGTCAGGTTCGGCATCAGCACGTCCGCGCCGTCCGCCAGAGCCCCCATCGCCTCGCACAGTTCCGGCGTGTACGTCGGGTACATCTGCCCGGCGTCGCCCATAACCGGGTCGACCAGCCGCAGCGCGGACGGATATTCGCGGTACAGGCGCTGGATGATGGACACCTGGTCGGGGGAGCCGAGGAAGCCGCTGTACACGCCGTCCAGCTCGACGTTCTCCTTGCGCCAGGCGTCCAGATATCCGGAGAGAATGTCCGTCGTGTCATGGAACGTGAACACGGCGTACTTGGTGTGTGCGGAGAACAGGGCCGTCGGCACCGGGCACACGTCGCAGCCGGCCGCCGACAGGATCGGGATCGCCGCGGTCAGCGAGCACTTGCCATACCCGCACATGTCGTGCACGGCGGCCACGCGCGGAATGTAATGTGGGTCGCGGTCATACAGCGTCACATCATCGGTCATTCGGAAACACCCCTTACTGGTAGGCAATGACGATACACAACAGAGACTAGCATCGTCGGGCGCACACCGCGTAACGCGGTCCCGCCCAGCGCGCCACCGGTGGCGGGCGGCCGGGAAGTGCCACCTGCATCGTATCGACGGCATGGGAGCGGAAGCCGGAACGTGATGCCTCGCGCTAGAGTTGTCTGATACACGTGACGACGGGACGAAGCCCGATGCGGCGGTTCCGTCCGCATGATCGCAAGGAGGATGCCATGACGCCTATGGATGTTCTGATTGTCGTGGAACGCTTCTTCCTGTATTGGCTGGCGTACTCGTTCGTGGGATGGGTGTGGGAGACCGGCCTGAGCGTCGTGCTGCGCAAGCGGTTCGAGGATCGGGGCATGCTCAACGGGCCGATATGCCCGATCTACGGGTTCGGCGGTCTGCTGGTCGTCGTGCTGCTGCATGACGTGAACAATCCGCTGTCGCTGTTCCTGTCCAGCGGCGTGCTCGCATGCACGCTGGAATATGCGTCGAGCTGGGCGATCGAGAAACTGTATCACATGCGTTTCTGGGATTATTCCGGCAAGCCGTTCAACATCAACGGGCGCGTGTATCTCAACGGGTTCCTGGCGTTCGGCGCGGGGGCGACGTGCATCAAACTGGTGGTCCAGCCGTGGATGTCCGACATCGTCCGGTCCTGGCCGATATGGCTGCTTCACGCCGTCGCGGGACTGTCGTTCATCGTGGTGGTAATCGATGCGGCCATCACCCAAGCCGGTCTGCGCAGTCTCGACTCGCGTCTGGCGAAGGTCAGCGAGGGCATCAAGGCGCTCAAATCGCAGCAGATCAGACAGATCGACACACGCATCAGCGAGGCCGACGAGCAGTGGCGCGAAACGTCCGCCAAACTGCGCGGGCAGGCGGAGCAGGCGTATGACCGGTTCGCGGCCGGAGCCCAGCAGGGCATTCGTGCGGCATCCAGACCGGTTGCGGATGCCGGCGAGCTGGTCCGTCGCTCGCTCAACCGCCAGCAGCGCCGTCTGATCCGCACGTTCCCGAAGATGGTATCCCTGCGCGACCTGACCATCACCGACATGATCCGTGACCTGTGGAACCGGCTCTGACGGCAGCGGCGTGTCGCATCGTGGATAGTCGGTTCTAGGGCTCCTGTTACGACCTGCGACACCAATGATGCCAACGGCTTTTAAAGGGTTATAGGCAACCGCGATAACGCCGGACTTGCGATGCCGCATCCATGTGCCCTATGGTCTAAACCAACACCTCGCCAGACGCTGGAAACCGCCGACGGGTGGCGACAAGAAAGACACGGAAACCACAGCATCCCGACATGGGAAAAGGAGCAACCACCATGACCGAAGCCAACAAGAAGTACCGTTTTGAAACCCTGCAGCTGCACGTCGGCCAGGAGCAGGCC
>OLRV01003039.1_pt1 | contig 12180 bp, 10 predicted proteins | sample 1672421 | NCBI WGS metagenome assembly OLRV01 (sample SAMEA3136684, study PRJEB25190) | human gut metagenome | biome: human gut; feature: human-associated habitat; material: faeces | place: Austria | collected 2013
CATCTCGCGCTTGATGATGAACACCACGTCGCGGAAGCCCGCGCGCCATGCGTCAAACAGGGAAAAATCAATGATGATGTGTCCCTCCGGATCGACCGGCTCGATCTGCTTGAGGCCGCCGAAGCGGCTGCCCATGCCTTCGGCCATAATCACGAGTGACGGGTTTTGTCTGCCCATATTTGTCACTTCACAATACAAAGCAAAGATTCATCTGGCAAGGATTCCGGTTGCCTCGTAAAACTGCTGCTGGGATAGAAGCTGCGTTTTTAATTGGGACTGGAAGCGATTTTGCGGGATAAACGCAGCAATTTCATCCGGCTGAATGTCCCAACGGAGCACATATCGTGCAGCTGCGTTGGACGCAGTGCGCCCGACGATCTGAAAACGCTGTTGAAAAAATGAAATATTGGAGTATACTCCAACCAGAGGCAGCAGTGTTTCATCCAGCAGCCAGGAGTGGCAGCTGAAAAACCGGAACGCATACGCTGGGAAGTGTTTTGGAAAAAATGCGCGTGCCCGCGCGAACGAGGTGTCGCACGCCGCAGGATCGAGCGAACCGCCGCGGCAGATGTGCACAGACACCAGCGGCTCGCCCGGTTCAAGTCCAAAAGCCGGGGCGGAAAAGTCCGCCGGCTCCATGCAGAATTGAAGTCGTCCAAGCTGGAACAGCCGCAGCGTCAGATGATTCGTCAGCCATGCGCTTTCGGCAAGGCCGATCTTGCCGCTATAGCTCCAATATTCGGAGGCCCAGCGGCCGATATCGTTGATCGTATGATAAAATACCTCGTCCGGAAGCTGGTGCCTTTGATAATCGTTCAGCAGCTTCTGACTCCAAAGGAGCGCTGCGAGCAGATCCGTCTTGGGATCACCGCTCCAACGGAGCGTGTCTGCCCTGTAAATTTCGGCGGCCTGAGAACGTGCCGGAAGCAGCGCTTCCTCAAAGTCCTTTTGATAGAGCGCGTCCAGACCCTGACGGGTATATTCCTGCCGCGCAAAGGAAATCGCCTGTTCGATGTTGTTCATTTTGTACCCAACCTGTAGAGATTTCTCAGGAAGCGCTTTGCGACCGGGTTTTCCTGCCGCAGATCCAACTGGCAGATCACATAGTGCTTGCCCTCGTATAGCTTTTCTGCCGCAGCCAGTACTGGCCCCCAATTTCCCTGTTCGTCCATATTGTTGGACAAAAGAATGGGTGTGAAGCCCTCGGCAGTAAAGGTCGTGTCCAGAAGCGGCGTGATGCAGTCCTCCTTGGCGTCATACCAGTAGGAGAAGTCCTGCTCCTTGAATTCGTCGACAGCCGGATGCCCCGTTTTGCGGGAGACAAAATGCAGCGGAAGCATCCCGCAGGGCTTGACGGTCACGGTCTCACCCGCGACGGTATGCAAACCCGGTTCCAGCTTCAGAATGACAACATTGTCGTTCGGTACGACAGTCACGTCCTGAAATACGGTCAGCTTCTGCTCTGTGTCATTGACAACGTCCCCGTTCCCGTCCAGCAGGACGGCGCGGAGCGTCAGCGTTTCGCGGTCTTGCGCGGTCTCTGCCGGGAATTCGGCGCTGGCGATATAGGCTGCGCGGCAGGCGTCCGCGTGCGCGGGGACGCGCCCGGTCTGAATCAGCTTGTTTTGTTCGTTGTAAAGCTCAAAGGCAAGCGTATACGCGCCGGATTTCGCGGTATCATTGCACAGGAACGCTTCGATCTGAATCGTTTCGCCCGCCGTATAGGCAAAGCGGTCGGTGCGTAGCGACACCAGCAGGGGCGCGAGTGCATCTCGGTAGGCAAAATACGCCTGCTTCGGGATGCGCTTGCAGTCCATGATGGACTTCATCCAGCCGCTGGGCCATGCGTCGATGAACAGATGGATGGCGTTCGAGACCATGCGGTCGTCGCGGCGGAATGCCTCGGTCATCATGCGCGCGGCAAAGGCCTGATACCGCTGGCTGCGGCTGATCCAGCCCTGCATATCCTCCTGCGCGTCATAGAAAAAGCCGCTGAAGCTCTTTGTCTGGCTGCGGACGATATGGCCGGGGTCAAACGGCTCGCGCAGCCATTCGCGCGGGTAGCACTCCTCCATGACCTCCGCCGAGTCCAGCCCCTCTGCACCGTATTCACCGCAGCCATAGTACCAGCCGGGCTTGACAGGCAGCCAATAGCCCCGGTGCAGACGGCCAATGTCAATACCGTGGCCGTTATACCACATGGGGTAGCAGTGGTTATCCGGTATCCCGTCTGTGGGCGGATCATAATCGCCGTCCACGTGCTTGATGACCTGATCGGGGTTCGAGAGCTTCACAACAAGGTCACAGCAGGTGAAGAAGTTTTCCAGTTCCGGACGGATCAGATGTCGGTGCGGCTCGTTATTGGCGTTCGGAAACGGCTCGTTGATATAACTGATGACGACATTGCACGGATGCTTACGCACCATGCGCGCCATCTCCTCCGCTTGCCGGATGCCCTCCGGGACGCGGAAGCGGCGCATGACGCCGAACAGCGGAAGATCTGTCTGCGTCATAAGGCCGAGCTTGTCGCAGTATTCGTAGACCTCATCCTGCACCGGCCGCTGCGTCAGACGCAGAAAATTCATGTTGCAGATTTTGGCCAGCAGAATATCGTCGATCAACTGCGGAAGATCGCCGCGCAGCACGTCCTGCTGCTCAAAGCCCATCGTATTGGCCCCGCGCAGACGGATGGAGCGGCCATTGAGATAGAACATCCCCTTGCGCTGCGGACTTTCTGTGTCCTGCGTAAAGCTGCGCATACCGAACTGCTGTGCAAGGCGGTCGGTGCACGTCCCGTTTACAAGAACGGCTGCATGGAGCTGGTACAAATACGGGGCTTCCAGATCCCACAGCTTTGCGTCCGGCAGGTCAAATTTGAGTTTGTACAGATTCTTTCCGTGCTTGAGCGGCATGGGAATGCCCTTTCCAAGCTCGGACTTGACGGCGGCCTCCGTCAGGCTGTCGCCCATGCCGACAAAGCGCGTCGTCTCCGGCGTAAAGCGGTGGTCTTCAAAGACCGTCTCGGGGAAGTTCTGCCCGTAGAGTGAAAGCGAAAGCTCGACCGGGAGGGTATCATATCTGTCGTTCTGAATTTCCAGCCATGCTTCTGCCTTCCCGTCCAGCGGACGGATATAGAGGTCGCTGATATGGACGGAATTTCGGATCTCCACATAGACGCGGTTGTAAATGCCCGTCCCGGAGGGGCAGTGGTGCCAGCCGTCCAGCGGACCGTCCCAGCCGAGACCGGTGGCGGCATAAAGCTTGTCGCCTTCTGTTTCTTCGCTGCCGCCGGGATCGTTTCCCATATAAATATGGTCATTATACAATTCAACTTTCAGCCGGTTTGTGCCGTCTTTGACGATGCCTGTAATCTCAAACTCGAATGGAGAGAAGAAGCCTTCATGCTCTCCGACAAATGTGTCATTGACGGTAACGACTGCACGGTAATCCGCGCCGTCAAAATGGATATAGACCGACTGGCCCGCCAAAAGCGCAGGCAGCTCAAACGTGGTTTCATATGTCTTTTTGCACACGCCGATCGGCCCGCCGTATTCCGGGATCGTGACCGGTTGACCATCGCGCAGAAACGACGTGAGATCCATGCGCCGGCGCAGGCTTTCAAACGCAGGCGCGTGATTTTCCAGAAACGGGCGGTATGCTTCCCGCATGGCAGCAAGCTCGGTTTTCAGTTCTTCCGTTGTAGACAGATGCGGCTTGACTGCGATGGGCTGTGCATCTGCCTGTTCCAGACGGCAGATAACGGTTTCATGCGGAATTGGCGTGACCGGCTCCAGAAGCGCAGCGTTCCCGCCGATGCCGTTTGCCGCGATTTGTGCGAATTGATCCATATATGTTCTCCTTTTCGCTGCTTTTTCGTATCGTAACACAGCGCATATAGGGAGGCAATCTGCGAAAATGACACTTTGGCCCGCAAAAATGTCATATTCGCCACCTATGAATTTTGACCCGCATTCTTTTAGAATGCGATACAGAGGATACTGGACCGATGGACGGATGTGAGGCAGCTTATGTTTGAAGCATTTTTTACGGATCCCTGTATGCGATACCGCACAGAGGTGATCAACGGCATTGACTTTTACGGGTTGGGATTCAGCATGGTACGCGGCGAATGTGTGGCGGAAGGAACGCTGCGCTGGATGCAGAAAGGCGAAGCTGCGGCCGTGCTCATCACAAATACGAGCCTGCCGGATATGTCTGGGTTTGAACTTGCCAGACATGTCCGCAGACAGTTTCCGTGCCTCCGCGTGATTTTTTTGACTGACACGCCGAACCTTGCGGAAGCGCAGCAAGCCGTCCGGTGCGGTGCATATGACTATTTGCCGAAGTCTGACGGGATCGACGCGCTGCGCAGCGCGATGATCCGCGTTTCAGAGGAACTGCACACGGAAAGTCGGGAAGAAGCATATCTGCGCGGCCAGCAAAACTGGGATGAGTGCATTTCGAGACTTCTGAAGCTGCTTCTGGCACTGAAGCCGGGCATCGACGAGGATCACTGGCAAATGTATTCCAAAGTCAAGCCGCTGCTGAGCGATGCTCCGCTGCGCATGGAGGCTCTGCTGGTGCGCTCTTTGATGGAGGAACTGCGCGCAGAAATTTGCCGCAGGGATGAGGCACTGGCCGCGCAGCTCCAATGCCCTTGATACTTTTGTTCTCCGCAAAGCTCTCCTCGTCAAAATACCGGGTGAGCTTTCCCTCCAAATCCCGCGTGTCAACCGGTGCTTGCGCGTGCATCGCTTCCAGCGCCGGCTTCATGTCAATCGCCATATCCAAAAATGTTTTCCACGCGAATGAACCGTCAGGAAGCACGTGATTTTGTATAATTCCGATAGAATTGAGCGCTTTTTCCGTGTGGATATCGGTGACTGGGATTTTGTAATCCGAAAGAATGCGCCGGATGACGCACTGCGCGGCAGGAATCCAGAATTCGTTGAAATCCAGCAGCGTTCCGTCTTTGTCAAAAATAATCCCGGATATTTTCATGTGATCTCTCTGTCCTTTCTCTTGCAGAACGTAATGCTGCGCTTCGATAACAGCAGACAGTTACATTCTAAAAGAATGTGAGCCAGTACGAACAGGGTGCATTCGTGACATTTTTATACGCAATCACGCCATGATTGCAATTGCTCTTAAAAAGTGTGCATGCTATGATTTTAAAAGAAAGCAACCGGAGAATCAAGCGTTTGAAAAAGAACCACCAGTCATGTGTGCAATGCATGACTGGTGGTCTCCTTTATACAGTAACGGTCAGCTGCTTTCTTCCGTCCACATGCGGGAGAAGCAGCTTTTGGTTTTTCGTAATGGTGATCTCATACCGGCAGCCGCGGAAGACGCGGGTGACCTTTGCCGGGAGCAGCTGCTCCGGCAAACAGGGGTCGATCTCAAGGCCGTCCCATGTTGGGCGGACGCCCAGCAGATACTGCGTTGCGGCCAGATACATCCATGCCGCCGTTCCGGTCAGCCACGAGACGTTGGCCAGGCCGAATTTATCGCTCTCCGGGCCGAAGATATTGGACGAATAGACATACGGCTCCGCCTTATAGCGCTCCGCGCCCGCTGTTTTCTGCGCAACCATCGGCAGAAGCTGGTGATAGTATTTCCAGGCGTTTTCCGGGCGTTTCAGCATACACTCGGCAATGATTGCCCAGGTATTCGCATGGCAGAAGACGCTTCCATTTTCGCCGCAGCCCTTGTTGTAGCAGGTCAGGTTTTCTTCCTTCGTCGGGTAGTCCGTCGTCATGGCCGGATGAATTTTCTTGATGCCGAGATCGGTATCCAAGTATTCTTTCACGCTGTTCATGGCCTGCCTCTGCTGCTCCTGTGTGCCGAGGCCGCTGAGGACTGCCCAGCTCTGCGTGTTGAGCCAGATCTTTGCCTGCGGCTCAGACTCCGAGCCGATAAAGCGGCCCTCGTCCGTGATGCAGCGGCGGAACCACGCGCCGTCCCACGCAAGCGTGCGGCAAAGCGCCTGCTGGCGGGCATAGAGCGCTTTGCATTTCGCTGCAAATTCCGGTTCGCCCTTGCGCTCGGCCAGTTCCTGCATCATGCGCAGCGCGACGGCAAACTGCATCCCCGTCCAGATGCTCTCGCCCTTCCCCTTGCGGCAGACCTTATAGAGCATATCGTTCCAGTCGGAGCTGAGCATCAGCGGGAAGCCGTGCGCGCCCATGTTCTGCGTGGTGAAGCGGATGGACTGTTTGATGTGCTCCCAGATCGTGCCGCTGCCGCCGTCGAAATACGGGGCCTGCGTGTCGAGGTACGAAACGTTTCCCTCTTCCAGCGCGATGTGATAGGCGTCCATGACCAGCCAGAGGTGGTTGTCCGAGTGGACGCGCGTGACCGGCTCCCAGCCCTCGGTGGGGAAGAAATAGTGGTTGCAGTGGCCGTCCTGATACTGCTGGGTCAGGAGCAATTCAAATTTCTCTTTTGCCCGGTCAAGCTGCAAGGGGATCATGGCGAGAACATCCTGCGCGGTGTCGCGCACGCCGATGCCGCGGAACGTGCCGGTGGCGTAGTAGCTGATATTCCGGGAGAAGCGGAAGTTCCGCTCCATCTGATAGGGGTTCCAGATGTTAATCATCGTCTCCGCGTCCTTGTCCGGGAGGCTGCACTGGAAGCCGGAGAAGAAATCCTCCCACGTCTCCGCCAGCTTCTGCATGGACGCGGCGAAAAAGTCAGGGGCTTTGCAGGCGGCAAGGGACTTGGAAATCTCGCTCTCCGTCATCTCCGTGCCGAGATAAATATTGAGCGATTTTGTCTCTCCGGCGCGGAGCGTCAGCGGCAGTTCCAGCGCGAAGCACGGGTCGCCGCCGAAAAGTGTGGAATTTTTCAGGTGCTCATGTTCGAGTCCGATCGGCGCTTCCTCACTGCGGTAGCTGCCGACAAATTCATCACGGTCGCAGTCAAACCCGGCGGCGGGCGCGTCGCTTGCGAAGTAGACCAGCGGCGTCTCGTCGGGCTTCGGCTGATTTTCCACGCCGTAGCGGTAGATGAGCACGCCGTCCTTTTCATAGACGGACAGCTGGTGCTTGTTGTAGCACTGCCATTGCAGCTCGCGCATGAATTCCATCATGCCAAGCTCGACGTAGGGGTAAATCGTCACATCCCGGTCACGGTCGGAGCGTAGTTCCAGATGCCAGAGCATGACGTTTTTCAGCGGACTGACCAGATATGTAACCTCGGTGCGCAGACCATCACGTTCTGCCGTAAAGCGGGTGTAGCCCATGCCGTGCGCAGCCTCCCATTTCTCGGGCTTGCAGGCGCACGGTTCGCTCGTCGGGCACCAGACGGAATCGCCGTCCTTGATGTAGGTATAAAATCCGCTGCGGTCGGTCGGCAGGTGGAAGAAGCGGTAGTGGTTGATGCGCCAGATCTGCGGGGATTTGTACCATGCAACGCCGCCGCCCGCCTGCGAGATCATCGCGTGGAGCGTCCCGTTGGACAGATAATTCATCCACGGGGTCGGCATATTGTACCGGGACAGCACAATTTCCCGATTCTGATTCTCAAAACGGTATGGGTTCATTTGTCCGTCTCCGTTCTTTTTTGTGCCAGCAGCCACTGCAGGAGCATTTCATCATACGCATACGTCCATGCGTCATGGCCGCAGTCTCCAAAAACCGTCAGCCTTGCATTGCCGCCCGCACGCTGTATTGCCTTGACCATATCGACCGTCTCCGTCAGGGGTACGACATCGTCCAGCGCACCATGAAACGCCCAGACCGGCATAGTCAATGCCTCTGCGTTCCACGGCATTCCGCCGCCGCAGCAAGGCGCGATAGCCGCGAACAGCTCCGGCGCCGCCATCGCAAGGAACCATGTGCCGTATCCGCCCATGCTGAGTCCTGTCAGCGTGACCCGATCCGGGTCGCAGGCGTATGCTTCGATCATGCGGCAAACGAACCGCTTCAGTTCCGGAACCATCGCCACCCAAAAGGACCCTTCCGGGCAGCGCGGTTCGATCAGCACGCAGTCTTCTTCCCGCGTTTCTGTCAGGATATTTGCCAGTCCATGAATCTCCGCCTTCTCCAGATCCTCACCACCGCCGCGTTCACCTGCGCCGTGCAGCTGGATAATCATTGGAAGACCTGCGTGCATCCGCTCCGGCATCCGGACGGCATAGGCAAAGCCCGCATCTGTCAACCGATGATATTGTACGTTCATTTTGTATCCTCCGCCCTGTCTCAAATGACATTTGCCGACGCGATCTCATGCCAGAAAATTGCCTGTGTCGCCTGTCCGTCGGCTTTTTCCTCGCAGCAGCAGTCGAGAACCGGCTCCTCCAGCTCCTCGATCCGGTCGAGCCGTCCTTCCGCATAGGCCAGCAGCCGGTCTCTGCAATGCAGCAGTCGCTGGCGCTGGCCGCCGATGCGAAGATCAACCACGTCAAAGCCCTGCGGCTTGTTTTCGTGCATCCACTGCTGCTCATAGGCCGCATAAAACGCGTCCAGCCGTTCGAGCGCCGCGTCATAATCGGTGCAGAGCGCCTTCGCGGCTTTTTTATCGCCGGACAGATACGCCGCCCTTGTGCGGATGCCAAGGTCTGCTTTCACACTCAAAAATGCGCAGAGCGCCCGCAGGGAGCGGAACAGATAGCCATACTCGGCGTGAGATTCATACCTTGACAGCCTCGCGGCGCAGTCCGCATAACCAGCCGCGTCGCCCGACTTCACGCGGTTGTCGAACTGGCCCATGAACGGGTCACAGTAGAGCAGATATTTCTCCGGGTTATAAATCGCCTCAGCGGAATCGTTCTGCGTCCCGATCAGGTCGAGCGCGCGGAAATCCTCAAACGGAATGCCGAATTCCCGTTCGAAATTCGCGTGAATGGTTTCCACATCGTCAATGTCCTGCGCCATCTGCGAGACGGTAAACAGCGCCGGAAGCACAGCAAATTTGGAGCATTCCGCGCCGTTGTCGCCCCACATGGTCATGACGACATTTTCAACGCCCTTTGCGTGGCAGGCTTTCATTGCCTCGCGCATAGTCGCGATGCTGAACGTGTTGTGCGGCGCAAAGCCCGCCCATGTCCAAAGTCCGCCCGCGAACCACGAACCGCTTTTGATTGCGTTGTGGGCGTCAATATTTCTCTCATAGCTCTGCCGGTCGCGGCTAAAATAATCCCAGTACACCAGGTGAATATTCTCCGGCACCAGCTGTCTGACTTCCTCCGGAATTTCGCCGAGCTCCGGGTTTTGATTGAAATTGGTAAAGTAATCCCCGCCCGCCAGACGGAAGAACATATCGCCCCACATCAGAAGCTCGAAGCCATATTTTTTCGCCATTTCTGACACCCTGCGCAGATGTTCCATCAGGATGCTGAAGCGATCGCGGTAGCCGTGCAGCGTCAGATATTTGCCAAGGCCGAGCAGATCCGCTTCGTCCATGCCGATGTTTACAATATTGGTGCGCAGACATTCGCGCAGCGTGCGGAACATTCCATCGACCAGCGCATAGGTGCGCTCGTCGCCGGTCAGCAGGATATCGGCGGCATCGCGGATCTCCCGGTAGACCGGCCAGTGAAACAGGGCGTTGACATGGGCAAGCGTCTGGATGCACGGGATGACCTGCATCCCGTGCGCTGCCGCATACGCATCGATCTGTTTTAATTCCGCCTTGCTGTACCGTCCGCGCAGATGGCCGAAATAGGGCTGGCCGTCCACCTCATAGGTGTCCTCCATATAAAGATGCAGCGTATTGCAGCCGAGCTTCGCGGTCAGATCGACCCAGCGCTTGACGCTTTCCGCCGTCATAACGGCGTTTCGTGAGCAGTCGAGCATTGTGCCGAAAGTCTTGAAAGTATGTTCCATTTCTTTATCCTTTCCAGTCCGGTCAATAGTCAAACACGCGGTCTTCTCCCGCGCCAAAGCGCAGCAGATAGATGCGCCGCTGATTCGGCTTCAGGAGCAGCACGTCCCATAAATCTTCTGTTTTCGCGCCCAAGCCCCGCTCCGTGCATTTCCGGACGTTCGGAAACAGCGATTTTATCGGCTGCGGGCGGACTGAGTCGATCAGGAAATATGGGATGTGACAGAACGTAGTTTCGTAATCACAGGCGTAGTGCCCTGCAAACCAACCACCGATGCGGATACCGTGCTTTTGCGCCTGCCGCAGCAGCATCATGGCCGGCTCAGAGGCGTATTCCATATAGTTCCATGGGTCAGTACCCGTTTCAAAACGCGACTTTGGCAGCGCGTGCGAAAACAGGAATATCGCCCATTCCTCAGGAAGCTGGAGCGCCTCTGTCTTGAGCCACGCAAGCTGCTCCACGCCGTATTGACAGCTTTTTTCAAAAAGCTCCTCCTGCTCGTCGATCTGCGGCAGATGGGATGAGAGAAAAATCAGCCGCATCTTTCGGTCATAAAAATCGACAAAATAGTACGGCTTGTTCCGCGGCCGGTGCAAATTCACGTAAGACTCCAGATACGCCGTTTCTTCATACCAGCGCTCGTCTGTAACAATGCCCGTCACGATTTGGCCGACATAGCGCTCATTGCGAAAGCCATCGTCGTCGCCGCAGGCAATGTAGAGCTTGCCGGAAGCTGTTGCATTCTGAAACCGCGCCAGCTCCTGCGAGAGTACAAAGCGGGACGCATTTTCGGGGATGCTGCCGTTTAAAATATCGCCAAGGTGGATGACACCGTCAAAATGCGTCTGCGCATCGACCGCGCGGATGTTTTCGTCCGTATGATCCGCGAAATCCGACACAGCCGTTCCCGCAAGCAGCGCGAAGCAGAGATCGTCCGGCTCCCGGAGTGCATGGAGCTTTTCTGTCAGCGACCGGCAATTGTCCGCAAAATGTGGTTCCATATGGATGCCTCCATCTATATTTAATAATGAACAATTCTGTCTTCGCCAGCGCCGAAGCGTTTTAGATAGACCCGGCGTTCACTCTTTTTCAGAACAAGCGCATCCCAGAGATCTTCGCTCGGCGTGCCCAGCTCTCTCTCCCAGAAGCGCACGTCGTCATCAAACAGCTGCGGGTCGTATGCAGTCTGTGACGCGGTAATGACAAATGGGATCCCGAAAAGCGTCTTAATCCGATCCCCGTGATAGTGGCCGATGAACCATCCAGCCGTGTCGAAGCCGTACTGCTTTCGGCACTGCTCCAATGCACGAAAGATCTGATTGCCGTTGACGATGTCGTTCTTTTCGAGTGCCGTCTTTTCATCGGACAGCAATGCAGAAAACGGCGCGTCGTGGGAAAACAGCATCACCGTCCAGTCCGACGGCAAAACCAGCACCTCGTTTTGCAGCCACTGGATTTGTTCTTCCTCGTATCCGAAGATCATGACCGAACCGCCGCCGCGGTGCTCGTAATAATACGAGCAAACAAACACAAGGCGAACCTTTTCTTTTGCAATATCTACATAATAATAGGGCTTCTGCGCCGGACGGCGGACGTTCTGCTCCGCGTCCAAAAAGCCGATGGCCTCCGGCCAGAGCCGCGCGGAATACGGCCCGCTGCATGCGTCGTGATTGCCCTGCACCGGGAAGAAGCGTCCGCTCGAAACAGTGGGCCGGAACAGCGCGAGCTGCTGCCGCAGCAGAAGCTTTGCGTACCGTCTGCCGATCTCACCGGCGAGGAAATCACCCAGATGGACGCAGCAGTCAAACTGCACGGCCTGATCGACGGCGGAGATGTTCTCAATGGTAGCCGGGACGGAATTGTCCAGATGCGAGTCCGCAACCAGCGCAATGTTTAAATCCCCATTGCAGGACAGCACGTCCTGGATTGTATGTGCTGCTTCGTATTCATAGCATTGATTGATCATATCGAATCCCTCAACAAGGCCGGATCGGCGGCAATTGTGCACGCCGCATCCATTTCTCACATTTCAGCCGGTATTTTTGTATCAATTAAACGATAGCACGTCATTTATCGACCTGTCAAATGGGCATAGTGTCAAAAAAGGGTCTGTTTGCGCCATGACAATTATGTATTGTTTTTTATGAGATATTTTGTGTATGAATTGGCAATCATGCGCAATGTTTGTACGTCGGAGCATACATATTACTATTGTCTCATGTGTGTCTATGCGCGGTTAGGTTTGACGCTTACGTTCCTGCGAAGCTCTATCCTTATGTAAAAAGCAAGACGCAAACTCAAATGCATGAGTTTGCGTCTTGCTTTTGCCCGTACCGACTGTACCCCCATGACAC
>OLRV01003047.1_pt1 | contig 12143 bp, 6 predicted proteins | sample 1672421 | NCBI WGS metagenome assembly OLRV01 (sample SAMEA3136684, study PRJEB25190) | human gut metagenome | biome: human gut; feature: human-associated habitat; material: faeces | place: Austria | collected 2013
ACCACGCTTGTGGGCGACGGCCTGCAGACCTGCTGTTCTCTCTCAGCGGTCGGCCCTGCCGCGCATCTCATCATCGCCTACGATGACATCGCCTCTATCAACTATTTCGGCGATCTGTGCAAGCCCTGGTACCGCCGGGATGGCCGGCAGATCACCGATGCGATCCGTTGTGTGCAGGAACATTTTGACACGATCCTGAACGACTGCGCCCGGCTGGACGCGCGGCTGGCGGAGGATGCCCGCAACGCGGCGGGCGAGGGCTACGAGCGGCTCGTCAACGCTGCGTGGCGCCACACCTTTGCCGCCCACAAGCTGATTGCCACGCCGGCGGGCGAGATGGCGTTTCTCTCCAAGGAGAACGACTCCAACGGCTGCATCGGCACCGTGGATGTGAGCTATCCTTCCATCCCGATTTTTCTGAAGTATTGCCCGGAGCTGGTCAACGCTCTGTGCCGGCCCGTGTTGGAATTTGCCTCTATGCCGGTGTGGACTGAGGATTTTGCCCCCCACGATGTGGGCCGCTATCCTCTGGCCACCGGCCAGGTCTATGCCGCCCGCAGGCACGTCGGTCAGGGGGAGTGCTATCCGCCCTACTACCTCTATCCCGCGCGGGACCGATGTGTGGGACGTCCGCTATCAGATGCCGGTGGAAGAATGCGGCAATATGCTCATCATGCTGGAGGCAGGCCGCGCCTTTGGCGCAGACCCCGCGCTGGCCAAGCAGTATCGCTCCCTGCTGGACACCTGGGTGCAGTACCTTGTAAAATACGGGGAGGACCCCGACGAACAGCTTTGCACCGATGACTTTGCCGGGCATCTGGCCCACAACGTGAACCTGGCCGCCAAGGCCATCATCGGCGTGGCCTGCTATGCCCGCCTGACCGGCGAGGAGTCCTATGCGAAACAGGCTAAGACCATGGCGGAGCATCTGCTGGAGAAAATCGGCGACAAGGGCAATACGCCTCTGACGCTGGACGGCCAGGGCTGGAGCATGAAGTACAATCTGCTCTGGGATCGCGTGCTGAAGCTGAACCTCATGCCGGAGAAGTTCTACGCGATCACCAACGGCATTACGCCGCGCCGCTGGCTGATGCTGGCCAACCCGTCGCTCTCCGACCTGCTGGATGAATCCATCGGTCAGGGCTGGCGCAAGGATCTCAACGAGCTTGAAAAGCTGCTGCCGTTCGCGGACGATGCGGCCTTCGTCGAGAAGTTCGCCGCGGTCAAGAAGGCGAACAAGGAGCGCTTCAGCCGCTGGATTTACCGCCATCAGGGTCTTGAGCTCGACCCGACGATGATGTTCGACGTGCAGGTGAAGCGCCTGCACGAGTACAAGCGCCAGCTCCTCAACGCGCTGCACATCCTCGTGCTCTACAACCGCATCTGCGACGATCCGAATTACACGATGGCGCCGCGCACCTTCATCTTCGGCGCGAAGGCCGCGCCGGGCTACCGCCGCGCGAAGGAGATTATCCACTTCATCAACGTGCTCGCCGCGAAGGTTGCTTCCCACGAGCGCGCCAGCAAGATGATCCGAATCGTGTTCCTCCAGAATTACAACGTCTCTACCGCCGAGATGCTGATGCCGGCCAGCGAGGTCAGCGAGCAGCTCTCCACCGCCTCCAAGGAGGCCAGCGGCACCGGCAACATGAAGTTTATGATGAACGGCGCGGTGACCATCGGCACGCTGGACGGCGCGAACGTGGAAATCGCCGATCTGGTCGGAAATGACAACTGCTACATCTTCGGCATGCGTTCCAATGAGGTGGAGGCGCTCTACGCCGCCGGCACCTATCGTTCGCTGGATATCTACGAGACGAACGCCGAGCTGCGCCGCGCGCTGAACATGATGTTCGACGGCACCCTGACCCCTGAGAACCCGAAGATGTTCGAGGGGCTGTACCGCGCGCTGGTGTTCAGCGACAACGGTGGCATGGCCGACCCGTATCTGGTGCTCAAGGACTTCGGCTCTTACCAGCAGGCGCAGAGCCATCTGGGCGCGGATTACCTCGATCAGAAGAAGTGGACGCGCAAGGAGATCATCAACGTGGCCAAGAGCGGCGTGTTCTCCTCCGACCGCACGATCCGCGAATACAACGATCTGATCTGGCACCTCACCCCGCTGACCAAGAAGCGCTGATGTTCATACGCGCGCGAAAGCGCGTCAGCTCCCTCGAAAGAGGGACATTGGACTGAATAAAGCGATTCTCCCCCCGAAGGGGGAGAATTGCCTTTTCCGCAAATGAAAGGATAACTGAAATACTTGATTTTGCGATGCCGGTCGATACGGCTTTATGTCAACAAGCCGCAGCTCCCTCGAAAGAGGGGGCTTTTTTGATTTTCGGGGAAGAAAATGGAAGGGACATGCGTTTTTATGATAGACGATGATGCTGTGTCGGGTGTGCGACATTGCACATTTTGTGAGGAAAGGCGGATGAATCTATGAAACGCATCGGAATTCTCGGACTGCTTTTGATGAGCCTGATGTTCACTTGTTGTACGGCTTGGGCGGATGGCGGCAACGCCTATGCGGTCGTGCATAATCCTGACGCCGCAGACCGGCTGAATCTGCGCGCTGCGCCGAACAAGGAAGCGGAATCGCTAGGCAAGTATTACAACGGCGTTGGGGTTCAAATTCTTGAAGAGCTGAACAACGGATGGGTTCGCGTTCGAATCGGCAATCGCGGAGTTGCCGAAGGGTATATGATGAAGGCATATCTGCAATATGACAACACGCAGGCGGTTGCGGCCGCTATGCCGACGTATACCTCCACAAGCAGGGCGTGGGAGCTTTATCAAACCCGCGATGTAAACGGAGCGTATGAAATGCATGGCTATGGCGAAACGGTGACGCTTCTGGGCTTTACGTCGAAATGGTGGCACGTTCAGATTCGGGAATATACCGGGTTTGTACCGGCTGACGGCTCGGTGCTGGATCAGCGGACGGGCAATTACTACGACGGCTATGCGACGGCGCAGGTTCATAATCCGATTTCGACGGATCGACTGAATCTGCGCGCGGAAAAAACGGCGAACAGCGCGTCGCTCGGCAAATATTACAATGGATGCACGGTTGCAATCGTACAAAAAGGGAACGACGGATGGAGCCGGGTTCGAATCGGCAATCTTGAAGGATATATGAAAAATCAGTTCCTCGATTTTAACGCGCCCAAAGACCAGCAAACCGAACTGCTGCCCAAGGTGACGATTCAAAATCCCAATGGGCAGGGCGCCAATCTGCGAAGGCAGGCTTCGACCCGCGTTAACGCGGTGGCGCTGTATCCGAACGGAACGCAGGTTCGGGTGTTGGGCATAGCGGGAGAATGGTGCCATGTGCTGATTGACGGGGAGATCGGCTTTATGATGACCCAATATCTTGTGCCGCGACTCAGTTTTGAATCGACCAGATGAGAAGGCACTCAACATGGCGGAGAACCAAGAGACGCTCGATTTGCAAAAAAACGAAATATGGGGTTGACAAATCGTCTTATATGATTTAAGATAGAGTCAGCATCAAGCAAGCGGGAGGCAAAACCCCTATGAATGGTATCGTCGCGAACATGTTTGATTTTAGCCCGTATTATTGCGAGAATACGGGCTGTTTGCAATGCAAAGCATGAGGCGATGTCCACGGATTGCAGCGCGGCCCTTTCATAAAAGCGAAAGGGCCGCTTCTTTTATATCCGAAACAAGGCAACAAACTGTCAAAATAAAGAAGTGATACTAATTCTTGTTAAAATGGCTTAATCCGCGCACCATCTTTTTCGCTCTGACTTTGCCTCGTTCCGTTCAACGTACCTCCAGTACGCCTCACTTCACTTGGCTTCGTCAGAACAAAAAATCTGATGCGCTCTGTTAAGCATTTTAACTGCGAATTAGTATGAAAAGGGAGAAGCCAGTATGATTGTCATTTTAAGACCCGGCGCACAGAAAGCGCGCGTTGAAGCCCTGATGAGCCAGATCAAACAGCAGGGCGTGGATATCCATTACAGCCAAGGTGCGACGGAAACGATTCTCGGCCTTGTCGGCGATACGACGCACGTTGACGAGGATTGGCTGCGCGCCAGCGACATCGTCGAGGACGTGCGCCGCGTTTCCGAACCGTATAAGCTGGCGAACCGCCGCTTCCATCCCAAGGATACACATGTGAACGTCTGCGGGCGCGCGGTTGGCGAGGGGACGTTTACGGTGATCGCGGGTCCCTGCTCGGTGGAAAGCCGCGAACAGCTCGTTTCCATCGCGGAGGACGTCAAGCGGAGCGGCGCAACCTGTCTGCGGGGCGGCGCGTTCAAGCCGCGCACCTCGCCGTATTCCTTTCAGGGGCTGGAAAACGAAGGGCTCAAGCTGCTGCTGGAGGCCAAGAAGGAGACCGGCCTGCCGATTGTCACCGAAATTATGAGCGAAACGCAGATAGACGATTTCGCGGATGTGGACGTGATTCAGGTTGGCGCGCGGAACATGCAGAATTTCCGACTGCTCAAGGCGCTGGGGCAGACGAACAAACCGATTCTGCTCAAGCGCGGGCTTTCCGCGACGATTGAGGAATGGCTGATGAGCGCGGAATACGTGCTGGCGGGCGGCAACCCGAACGTCGTCCTCTGCGAACGGGGCATCCGCACGTTTGAAAAGATGATTCGCAACAATCTGGATATCTCCGCCGTGCCGCTCATTAAGCAGAAGTCGCATCTCCCGGTCATCATTGACCCGTCGCACGCGGCGGGCATCGCGTGGATGGTGCAGCCGCTCGCGCGGACGGCCATCGCGGCGGGCGCGGACGGCCTGATGATCGAGGTGCATAACAACCCCAAGGCCGCGCTCTGCGACGGCGCGCAGTCACTCGACCCGGCGCAGTTTGACGCGCTGATGACCGACGTGAAGCGCCGCGTCGCGTTTGAGGAAAAGACGCTGCTGTAACGCGCAAAAAAAGAGCCGTATCGTTTTGCCCAAAATCAGGAGGGCGGCGATACGGCCATTTTCTTGTCTTCAAAGGGGCATGAATTTGGGGAAACCTCACGCGCGGCTGTGCCCTGCGGGCGCGCGCCAAAACTGGGCGGTGGATAGGCCGTCCGGCCAATCAAACATCGCGTCGGCCTGTGCCCACGTTTCGCGGGAGACCTCGGCTTCGCGCTTCTCGGCGGAGAGCTTGCGCGCCAGGGTGACGAAGGGCACGAGGAAATCGAAATTGCGCTGCTGCTGCAGACAGGTGACGTGCGCCATGATTGGGCATGCCTCCGCAAAACCGCTGCGGATAAAAAGCGGCTTGAGTGCCGAAGGGTCATACCGGGCGACGCAGGGCTCGAGCGTCACGCGGCCGGGGGAGAGGTAGAGCATGGCATACAGCGCCATCCCCGGTACGCCGTCATCCATGCAGCCGACGCTGCCCACCACATCGAGCGTCAGGTTCGGCAGACGATAGTGCATGGGGTTGTGGCCGTGGCCGCAGACGATGTGCGTGTCCGGCTTGAAGGCCATGGCGTTCAGTCGTGGGAGCGCGAGCGTCGGGTTGTGGACGGGAAAGCGGTCGTCCCCCGGCATCGCGTGGCAGAGCGTGACGCTGGAGAGCGTCAGTTCCTTTTCAAAGGTGATTTCCTGCGGGGTGAGGCGGTCGGCGTTGAAGCGGAGCGATGCGAAATTCGCCCCGGCATACCCGGGTTCGCCGCGCATGACGGAGAGGATGTAGCCCTCGTGGTTGCCGTGCAGGCAGGTTACGCCCTCCGCACGGAGCAGGCGCAGGGTGTCGCACGGCGCGGGGCCGAGGTTGACCTGATCGCCCAGAGACACGATGCGGTCGGGCTTGTGCTTTCGGCGAATATCGGCGATGACGGCCTCTGCGGCCGGCAGATTGGCATGAATATCGGCCATGAGCGCGATGGCTTCCATAGCGTCCTCCTGATAAAAAAGTGGAATAACCGGATTTTCTATGATATAATTCTGGATGAGAAAGAAAAAATCCTGCCGAATGTTTCACGTGAAACATTTTGGCGCGGCGATCTGCGGACGGCGCGGCATCGGCCGGGATGTTTCACGTGAAACAATTTTGGAGCGAAGAGAGGGTCGCGGGATGAAGATTTTGACCGCAAGGCCGCACAGGCTGCTCGCCGCGTGCGTGGATCGACTGGGTGAGGCGACGGCGCGGGGAGAAGGATGCATGTTTCTGGTGCCGTCGCAATACACCTTGCAGGCGGAGCTTGAGATCATGGAGCGGCTGCACGTCAGCGGTTCGTTTCTGATCGACGTGCTTTCGCCGAAACGGCTCCAATCGCGCGTCTTCGAACTGGCGGGCATGCCGAAGCAGACCCTTTTCGACGAGCGCGGCAAATGCATGGTGCTCAGCTCGATCATCGAGGCGCAGAAGGACGAGCTGAGCGTGTATCGCGGCGCGGCGCAGAACGGATCATCCGGCTTCACGGCGCGCATGTCTAACATGATCGCGTCGCTCAAGCGCAGCGGCCTGTCGGCGGCCGAGGTGGCGAGGAGCGCCGAAAGCATGGACACGGAAAGCCCCGCGCGGGCCAAGCTCGGCGATATTGCGCGGATCTACGCGGCCTACGAGCAGCGGATGGCGGGCGAATTGGCCGATGCGGAGGATATATCGCGGGAGATGTGCGCGCGGTTCGAGGCATCCGGCGTGTTCAAGGGGCAGAATGTGTTCGTATACGGTTTTGACATGATTACGCCGACGTTTGCGTCGGAGCTGCTGAGCATCGCGCCGCTCTGCCGAACGCTGACGCTGGCCATCGAGACGGACGCGAACGCCGCGCCGGACGGACGGCTCTTTGCGCCGGTCAATTTCAGCTTGCAGCGGCTGGAAAGGCTGGCGAAGGAACGCGGAATCGCCGTGGAGCGCGAGACGCTGGATGCGGAGCTGGACGCGCCGTGGGATATCCGGCTCATGGAAAAACGGCTGTACGCGCTGGGCACAGCGCCCTGCGTGGGCGAGCCGACGGCGATTGAGCTGCTTGCGGCGAGCGGAAAGCGGCAGGAGGTGCATCTGGCGGCGGCGAGAATACGCCATTTGGCGGCGATGGGGGAGGACGTTTCGCAAATGGCGGTCGTCTATCCCAAACAGAGCGGGTACGGTGCGCTGCTGCAAAACATTCTGCCGATGTACGGCCTTGCGACATATGTGGCGGAAAAACGCAAGGCGGGCGCGCATCCGCTGAGCCGCTTTATCCTCAGCGCGCTGGCAGCGATTTCCGCCGGATGGCGGCTGTCGGATATTCTGGAATGTGCGCAGAGCGGCTTCTTGGGCTTGACGCAGGAGGCGCTGGATCGCTTCTGCGCGTATTGCGAAGGGGCGGATGTGCGCGGCGAGGCCATGCGCAAGCCGTTTCGCTATCCCAAGGGCGTGACGGAGGAGGCGCTCGGTGCGCTGGAAGAGAGCCGAAAGCAGGTGATGGAGCCGCTTTTGGCGCTCCAATGCGGCTTGCAGGCGGCAAGGACGGCGGACGACACCATCCAAACCATCCTGACGCTGCTGGAAAGCGTCCATGCGTATGAAACGCTGGAAGACATGCGCGACGAGCTGAACGCCGCCGATCTCGCGGCGGAGGCGCAGGACTGCGCGCAGGTTTGGAACGCGATGATGACGACGCTCGACCAGCTTCACACGCTGCTCGGCGGACAGGCCGTTCCGGCGAAAATCGTGCTGGAGCTGCTTCAAAACGGTCTTTCCGCGCTCGAGCTGGCGGCGCTTCCGCCTGCGGACGGCGCGATCATCTGCGGCGAAATCGGCAACGTGCGCACGGCGCAGGTGCGGACGCTCTTCGCCATCGGGATGAACGACATGCCGGGGAGCAGCGACAACGGCCTGCTCACCGTCGGCGAGCAGATGGCGGCGCAGGAGGCCAGCGGCGCGTATCTGGGCATGACCCCGCAGGAGAGCGCCGCGCTCGGCCAGCTTGACGAGCTGAAGGCGCTGTCCGGGGCGAAGGAGCGGGTGATCGTCTCTTACGCCGTGGCGGATGAAACGGGGCGCGCGCTGCGCGAGGGCGCGGCGGTGCAGGCGCTTCGAAGGCTGTTTCCCAACATGCCGGTTTACGGCGGGCTGGCGCAGGAGGAGCGCGAGGCCATGCTCTGCGCGCGAACCCCGGCGCTTGAGGCGCTGGCGGTCGAGCTTTCGGAGGTTGCGGACGGGCGGCGCGAGCTGGACGCGGCATATGCGGCGGCCGCGGCGGCGCTCTCTGCGGATGAAACGGGGAAGCAGGCGCTGCTCGGCGTGACGCGCGGGCTGGGCGATCCCCCGGCAAAGCGGATGACGGGCACGCTGGCGCGCGCACTGTACGGGCGGCCGGTCAGCAGCGTCTCCCGGCTGGAGACGTTTGCCCAGTGCCCGTATCAGCATTTCGTCCGATACGGCCTTGCGCCGCAGCGGGAGCAGCAGCCGGGCGTGGACGCGGCCGAGCTGGGCACGCTGTACCACGAGGCCGCCGAGCGCTTCACCGAGGCCGTGACGGCGCGGCCGGAATTTCCAGAGGTGCCGCAGGCGGTCTGCGACAGGCTGATGGATGAAGCCGTTTCGCCGCTGATCGACGCTTGGCGGGAATCCCCGATGGGGGAGAGCAAGCGCGGCGAGGCGGTTGCGCGGCGGATTCGCCGAACGGCCAAAAGGACGGCGCGCAACATCCTCTCGCAATACGCGGACAGCAGCTTCCGCCCGCTGCGGATGGAGTTTGTCTTCGGGCAGAACGGCCTGTCGCCGATTGTGCTTGAATTGAGCGACGGCACGTTTGTCTATTTGCAGGGACGGATCGACCGCGTGGATGTGATGACGGGCGGCGGCCTGCGCGTGATTGATTACAAGAGCGGCGCTCGGAAGTTTGATCCGACGCTGGTTTACTGGGGCTTGCAGCTCCAGCTCCTGCTCTATCTGGCGGCGGCGCTGTCGCGCGTTCCCGGCTCGCATGCGGCGGGATTCTTCTATTGCCGAATCGCCGATCCGACGGTCAAGACCGAATCGCGCATCCGCGAGGAAGTGGAAAAGCAGATCGCCAAGAAGCTGTCGCTTCAGGGCATTTCGCTCAGCGACGTGGCCATTCTCCGCGCGCAGGGCGGCAGCGTCGCGTCGATGGTCACCAAGGACGGCAAGCCGAACGGCCGTTACGCCGCGTCGATGGTGGACGAGGCGGGGATGGAAAAGCTGCTGGATTTTGCAAAGCGCAAGGCAGCGGAGCTGGCGGGGGAAATCTATCGCGGCGAAATGGACGATTCGCCCGTTGAACGCGGTGCGTTTAACGCCTGCCAAAACTGCGAGTATTCGGCCATTTGCGCCTTCGACCCGATGCGAAAGCCGCGCAGGCGGTTGACGGCCAAGAAGCTGGACGATCTTTTGTAGGCGCAGGAAACGGATAATCATTGAACAAGAAACAAATTCCGCACAAAATGTGCCCCTACGGGTAAGGTGTAACTTATTGCTTAGATGGAGAATAACCAGATCAAAGAGCTCCCTCTTTGAGGGAGCTGGCACGGCGTAGCCGTGACTGAAGGAGTCAGGTAAGCGCGCGCATTGCGCGCCCGTTATCGGAATTTGCGCAAAATTTTGGATTTGCTCATTTACTGAAATGGTATAAAAATACAGCCTCTCTGAATCAGAGAAGCTGTATTTTTTACACACATTATGTATGTTGCTTTGATGGATAACTTTAGAAATTAGTTGTTGCGGTAGTAGTTGATTAAGCAGCCGTCCGCGATGATCTGGCGCTCGTCCTCGGTCAGCGCGCCGGTGGAGACGCTCGTCTTTTTAACGCTGCCGTCGGCCTTGACCACGTATGCGTCAAACGCCTGCCTGCCGGAGAGAATCGCCTCGCGGATGCCGGGCACGAACACCCAGTCGCCCAGCGCGTAATCCTCCGGCGTGGCGGTGAGCAGCGGCGCCATGCCCCAGTTGATGCAGTTGCTGCGATAGCGCTTGGTGGCGTATTCCATCGCGATGTTCGCGCATGCGCCGAGTACGCGCTGGCAGCTTGCGGCCTGCTCGCGGGCGGAACCGTCGCCCGGCTTGTTGGCGTAAATCGTCGAGCCGATGACCGTCGCGGCAGGGTTGCTGGCGACGCCCGCGCGGGTCAGCGCGGCATAAACGGCCTGCACATCCTCGGGCAGCGCCTCGCCCCGCTCGCGCGCCGTTTCAACGGCATGCACGGCCTTTGCGCGGCCGACATACGCCGGATCCTTGCGGGAGAGCGCAAATTCGGCCAGACGCAGCGGGTTGGAGCGATAGGAGGAGGTTTCACCGGAGGGAATCAGCTCGTCGGTGGTCGTCACCGGGTCGGTGATGTAGGAAACCACCTTCACCAGCAGATCGTCGGAGAGCGCGGGCTGCTCGGGCCAATCCTTGATGTTCGGCCCCATGCGAAGCTCGTGCTCCGGCTCGGCCTTGCCGTAGCCGTTGTAAACGCGCTTCTCGTACACGCTGCCATCGAAGAAATACTGCGGATGGGTGTAGGCGACGTCCAGATCCGTCGCGGCGGTCAGGCGGCCGCCGTTGATCGCCGTCGCGGCGATGGAGCGCGCATCCATGAGCGCCACGCCCGCCATCTGCCCCTCGCCGGGCTTGCTGCCCTCGCGGTTCGGGAAGTTTCGGGTCGTGTGGCGGATGGAGAATTCGCCGTTGGCCGGGGTGTCGCCCGCGCCGAAGCACGGACCGCAGAAGCACTCGCGGATGATCGCGCCCGCAGAGGCGATATCCGTCAGCGCGCCGTTCTTCATCAACTGGATGTACGCCGGCATGCTGCCCGGATAGACGCTCATCTTAAATTCGCCGTTTCCGCAGCTGTGGCCGCGCAGGATATCCGCAACCGCGCACACGTTGTCGAACGTGCCGCCGGAGCAGCCCGCGACCAATCCCTGATCGACCCAGATTTCGCCGCCGCGGATTTTGCTCATCAGGTCGAGCTTCGCACCGGTGATCTGCGCGTTGGCCTTCTCCTGACACTCGTGCAGGATGTCCGCCGCGTTCGCCTTCAATTCGGAAATGGCGTAGGTGTAGCTGGGGTGCATCGGCAGGGCGATGGTACATTCCACCGTGGAGAGATCGACGTACACGCAGCCGTCGTAATACGCGACCTCGGCGGGCTTCAGCGGCTTGAACGCCTCCGGCCGGCCGTGGATGGTCAGGTAATCCTTCGTGTTCTGGTCGGTCTCCCAGATGGAGGACCAGCAGGTCGTTTCCGTCGTCATCACGTCGATGCCGTTGCGGTATTCAATCGGCAGATTCGCCACGCCCGGCCCGACAAACTCCATGACCTTGTTCTTCACATAGCCCTTGGCGTAGACCGCGCCGATGATGGAGAGCGCCACGTCCTGCGGGCCGACGCCGTCCCTCGGCTTGCCGGTCAGGTAGATGGCGACCACGCCCGGGCGCGCCACGTCGTAGGTGCGGCCGACAAGCTGCTTGGCCAGCTCGCCGCCGCCCTCGCCGACCGCCAGTGTGCCCAGCGCGCCGTAACGGGTGTGGCTGTCCGAACCGAGGATCATGCGGCCGCAGCCGGACATCATCTCGCGGTTGTAGCTGTGGATGACGGCCATGTTCGTCGGCACGTAGATGCCGCCGTACTTGTGCGCGGCGGAGAGCGCGAACATGTGGTCATCCTCGTTGATGGTGCCGCCGACGGCGCACAGGCTGTTGTGGCAGTTGGTCAGCACGTAGGGCATCGGGAATTTCTTCATGCCGGATGCGCGCGCCGTCTGGATGATGCCGACGTAGGTGATGTCGTGGCTGGTCAGGCTGTCAAAGCGCATGCGCAGGTTCTGCATGTCGCCGCTCTTGTTGTGCGCCTTGAGGATGCCGTAGGCGATGGTGCCCTGCTCGGCCTCTTCCTTTGTGACGTTCCTGCCGCATTTGCCCGGCAGAGCGGCAGGATCGGTCACGATTTCGCGGCCGTTGACGAGGTACACGCCGCCGTCGTAAAGCTTTACCATGGAAAAATCCCCTTTCGTGTTTTGTCCCGTTTTCAAATGAGAGATGTGGCAAAAGACGCTATCTCTCTGATGACTTTATTATACACGATGCACAGCGTATAGACAAATACTAAAAAACCATGACGCATATAGAAGAAATTTATAATTGCCTTGCCGACCGCCGCAGGGCGGCAAAAAAGGAGCTGTCAAGCTTAAACCGAACATTTCAAAAAACAAATATCTAAGCA
>OLRV01003050.1_pt1 | contig 12127 bp, 17 predicted proteins | sample 1672421 | NCBI WGS metagenome assembly OLRV01 (sample SAMEA3136684, study PRJEB25190) | human gut metagenome | biome: human gut; feature: human-associated habitat; material: faeces | place: Austria | collected 2013
AAGCCCCTGGTGGATGCTTGGCGTCTGGCCAATCCGAACATCGTCCGCTTTTGGTGGGATGTGGATCGTGCCGCTTCAACCTGTGTCCGGGATCGAAAGGACACCGAAGCGCGAGGTATCCGCTTCCATTATCAGAGCGGGATGATGTTTATCACGCTCCCTTCTGGCAGGCGACTTGTGTATGTAAAGCCCAAGATGGGCCTCAACCGTTACGGCAATGAATCCGTTACCTATGAGGGCGTGGGCGAACAGAAGAAGTGGCTCCGCCTGGAAAGCTATGGTCCCAAGTTCGTGGAGAACATCGTCCAGGCCACAGCGAGGGATATTCTCGCAGAGGCAATGCTGCGGCTGAATGACCACGGATACAAGATCGTGATGCACATACACGATGAAGCCGTGATTGAAGCCCCGCCCGATACCTCTCTTGAGGACATTTGCGAAATAATGGGCCTTGCACCCACCTGGGCGAAGGGCCTGCTGCTCCGGGCTGACGGATATGTATGTGACTTTTATAAGAAAGATTGAGGCGACCCAAATGGGCGTTAATAAATTCAATTCAGAGGGCTACTACGACCCAACCGCGTATGAAGCCCTCACCAAAATCGTAAACGAGGCCAGGCAGAAGCGCAGCTTCCGTCCCATCGTTTATGTCTGCTCACCGCTTTCTGGCGATGTGGCGGCAAACCAGGAAAAGGCTCGGCGCTACTGCCGTTTCGTCGTTGACAGCGGCTGCATTCCCATCGCGCCGCACCTGTTCTTCCCACAATTCATGGATGACCGCAAGGCTGACGAGCGGGATCTGGCGCTTTTCATGGACATCGTCCTTCTGTCGAAATGTGCCGAATTGTGGGTGTTCGGAGAGACCATCTCCAAAGGCATGAGCATTGAGATCGAGCGGGCAAAGCGTAAGAGCCAGCCGATCCGCTACTTCACCGATGAATGCAAGGAGGTAACGAAATGAAAATAGCAGTCGGCAACAGCCGTATGGATAAGAAGTGGAAGAACCGCGATATCTCCTGGGAGGAGCTGTGCCAGAAGGTCAGCGTTACGATCCGCACCACCGAGACTGTAGAAGAATACAGAAAGCTGAAGAAAGGCTCCCAGGATTCCATCAAGGATGTGGGTGGCTTTGTAGGTGGCCAGCTCAAGGAAGGCCGTCGCAAGAACGGCATGGTTTTGTGCCGATCTATGCTGACTCTGGATATGGACTATGGCAAGCCCGGCATCTGGGACCAAATCGTTCTGCTTCACGACTTCAAGTGCTGTGTTTATTCCACACATAAGCATACCCCTGAGAACCCCAGACTCCGCATGATTATTCCGCTTTCCCGCGAAATCACCGAGGAAGAGTATCCGGCCGTAGCCCGCATGGTCGCCAAGGAGATCGGCATTGACCTTTTCGATGACACGACCTATGAAGCCTGCCGCTTGATGTACTGGCCCTCCACCTCCACCAACGGTGAATTCTTTTTCCAGACCAAGGATGGTCCCGAGCTGGACCCCGATGAGTACCTTTCCCGCTATGCTGACTGGCGCGACGCATCCACCTGGCCTGTTTCCAGCAGGCAGTCTGAAGCTGTACGCCGTAGCATCTCCCAGCAGGCCGATCCGCTGACCAAGCCCGGCATCATTGGCGCATTTTGCCGCGCCTACACCATCGAGGATGCCATTGAGACCTTCCTTTCCGACATCTATGCACCCTCGGCCATGAACGGCCGCTTCGATTACATCCCCGCCGACAGCAGCGCCGGTGTTGTGGTCTACGACGGGAAGTTCGCCTACAGCCACCATGCCACTGATCCCGTGTGCGGTAGGCTGCTGAATGCCTTTGACATCGTCCGTCTGCACAAGTTCCGTGAGCTAGACGAGAACATCGGCCTGGATACCCCCATCAGCAAGATGCCTTCCTATAAAGCAATGAGCGACCTGGCGCTGCAGGACGATAAGGTTAAAGCGGTGTTCACAGAGGATCGCATAGCCCAGGCATCAATGGAGTTCCAGGACGACGATTGGCAGAAGGCGCTGGAGCTGGATAAGTTCGGTAATGTAAAGAACACCCTCCGCAACCTCACGCTGATTTTGGAGAACGATCCAAACCTGCAGTCGCTGGTGTTCAATCAGCTTTTGGACGGTATGGAGATCAAGGGCGATGTCCCCTGGAAGCACCCCTCCAAGTTCTGGCGCGACGCTGACGATGCCCAGCTCATTTCTTACATCGACAGAAACTACGGAACCTTCTCAGCCAGGAACTACGACATTGCCGTGACGAAGGTTACCGACGACCGCTCCTACCATCCGATCCGTGAGTTCATTGACACCTTGCCGGAATGGGACGGGACCGAGCGTGTGGACACCTTGCTGATCGACTACCTTGCCGCCGAGGACACCCCGTATGTCCGTGCGGTTACTCGAAAGACTCTCTGTGCCGCCGTTGCCCGTGTGCTTCGTCCCGGCTGTAAGTTCGACAGCATCCTGGTTCTGAACGGCCCCCAGGGCGTGGGCAAGAGTACCCTTATTGCAAAGCTGGCTGGCGAGTGGTTCTCCGACAGCTTGAACCTGGGTGACACCAAGGATAAAACCGCCGCCGAAAAGCTCCAGGGTTACTGGATCTTGGAGATCGGTGAACTGGCGGGCCTGAAGAAGGCCGAAGTGGAAACGCTGCGCTCCTTCCTCTCCCGACAGAACGACATCTACCGTGCGGCATTTGGCAAACGCGCTACACCGCATCTTCGTCAATGCGTGTTCTTCGGCACTACCAACGCCGAAAACGGCTACCTGCGCGACACTACCGGCAACCGCCGTTTCTGGCCTGTTCGCACCCCCGGCCACGGCAAAAAGCAGTCCTGGAACCTCACTCACGAGGAGATCCAGCAGATCTGGGCCGAGGTGCTGGTGTATGTCAAACAGGGTGAGAAGCTCTTTCTGGATGCCTCTATGGAGATGCAGGCAAAGGCCGAACAGCGCGACGCCATGGAATCCGACGAGCGCGAGGGCGTGGTCCGCAACTACCTGGAAACCTTGCTGCCGGAAGGCTGGGATAAGATGGACATCTTTGAACGCCGCAACTTCCTCAACGGCACCGACTTCGGTGAACAGGTCAAGACTGGCACCATCCGTCGCACCTCGGTTTCCAACATGGAAATTTGGTGCGAGTGCTTCGGTAAAGAGCGTGCGAACCTGCGCCGCACCGACAGCAACGAGCTGACGAGCATCCTGGCACGCTTGGGCTGGAAACGCGAACCCCAGAAGGTTCGCATCCCGCTCTACGGCCCGCAGTACATCTTCGTTCCGAAGGAGTGTTCCCAATGAAAACCCGCTCTTGTTCAGAGAACGGGAACTTGTACCCAGCGGTGAGCTGCAGGTTCGGCACACCGCCCGGAACACCCCATCGGAACGGCGGCCCCTGTAGTACCAAGGAAAATCAGCAGCCTTGTACCTATGTTCCTAACATTTCTTATATTTTGAAAAAAGTGAAATATAGGGCCATAGAGAACCGAAAACCCGCATTTGCACGCGTAAAGGGCTTCTTGGGTTTTGAGAACACAGGAGGTCAATATGCGTGAGAAATACATTGAGACGAAACTGGTCAAGGCCGTGAAATCAATGGGCGGCCTTGCACCAAAGTTCGTAAGCCCAGGTTTAGATGGAGTGCCAGATCGCCTGGTACTCCTCCCTGGAGGAAAAATCGCCTTTATTGAGCTGAAGGCTCCGGGCGAAACATTAAGGCCTCTGCAGGTAAGGCGAAAAAGACAGTTAGAAGCACTCGGCTTTTTGGTCTACTGCATTGATGGCCCAGAACAGATTGGAGGGATTCTCGATGGAATACAAACCTCATAACTACCAGAGCTTCGCTACCGACTTCATCCTGGAGAACCCCGTGTCGGCGGTATTCCTGGACATGGGTCTGGGCAAGAGCGTCATCACTCTGTCGGCCATCTTCGACCTTTGCCTCGATAGCTTCCTTGTTCGCAAGGTGCTGGTGATCGCCCCACTCCGCGTTGCCAGAGATACATGGCCTGCGGAGATTCAGAAGTGGGACCACCTCAATGGGCTGACCTACGCGGTCGCCGTTGGCACCGAGGCAGAACGCAAAGCTGCCTTGCAGCAAAGGGCCAGCGTTTACATCATCAATCGTGAAAATGTCCAATGGCTGGTCGAGGACAGCGACATCTCCTTTGATTTCGATATGGTAGTCATCGACGAGCTATCCTCGTTCAAGTCCTACCAGTCAAAGAGGTTTAGAAGCCTCCTGAAGGTTCGACCCGGCGTTTCCCGGATCGTTGGCTTGACCGGCACCCCCAGCAGCAACGGCCTTATGGATCTGTGGGCTGAGTTTAGAATCCTGGACCTTGGCAAACGACTCGGCCGATTCATCACCCACTACCGAAACACCTACTTCCAGCCCGACAAGAGAAACGGCCAAGTGGTGTTTTCCTATAAGCCGCTGCCCGGTGCAGAGGACGCAATCTACGATGCCATTTCCGATATCACCATTTCCATGAAGGCTGCGGACCACCTGCAAATGCCCGAATGTGTGGTCAACGAAGTGGTGGTCAAGCTCTCCGAAAAGGAGCGCAAAACCTACGACACCATGAAGGCCGATCTTGTGGTTTCCCTTGGCGGTGAGGAGATCGACGCCGGAAACGCAGCTACCCTTGCTGGGAAGCTCTGTCAGATGGCCAATGGAGCTGTCTATGGCGAGGATCACAAAACCCTCCATCTGCACGACCGAAAGCTGGATGCATTGGAAGACCTCATCGAAGCGGCCAACGGGAAACCCGTCCTGGTGGCGTACTGGTTCAAACACGACCTGGAGCGGATCAAAAAGCGCTTTGCGGTTCGTGAAATCCAGACTTCAAAGGACATCGCAGACTGGAACGCCGGAAAGATCCCGGTAGCGGTCATTCACCCGGCATCTGCCGGACACGGCCTCAATCTCCAGGCAGGTGGATCGACCCTGGTGTGGTTCGGCCTCACATGGAGCCTGGAACTTTATCAACAGACCAACGCCCGCCTATGGCGACAGGGCCAAACGGCCGATACGGTGGTTCTTCACCATATCATCGCTGAAGGCACAATCGACGAGCGGATTATGGCCGCTCTTCATAAGAAGGAAAAAACACAGACCGCTCTTATTGATGCGGTCAAGGCAAATTTGGAGGTGCAGCGTATATGAACCCTTATCAAGAATTGGCAAACGCCATTATTGTTCTCGCGGTCAAGGATTACCGCATTGCGCTTCGCAAATGTGCGGCCCATCCCCACGATAGGGCCTATCAGAGTGAGCGAAAGGAGCTGGAGCGCTTTTTCCGATCCGGCTGGTTCGGAGTTCTCACCGACCTGGATAGTGAACTCCTTATGCAGAAAATCCAGGAAGAAGTTTTCGGAAAGGCGGCGGTTGCATGACTGCAAAAGAATACCTCTCCCAGGCATATCGGCTCGATCAGCGTATCGACGCCAAAATCGCCCAGGTGTCATCCCTCAATGAGCTGGCCACCAAGTGTACGGCCACTTTGAGCGGGATGCCCAGAAACCCCAATCGTGGCGGCTCCACTATGGCCGATGCTATAGCGAAAATTATCGACCTTCAGGCCGAAATCAACAATGACATCGACCGCCTGGTGGATCTGAAGCGCGAAATCGTGACCGTAATTAAAGCGGTCGGAAATACCGAATATCAGACCCTCCTGGAAAAGCGGTATTTGTGTTTCCTTACCTGGGAGCAGATTGCCGTGGATATGGGCTATAATGTGCGGCACCTATACCGCATCCACGAGGAGGCCCTGGGCGAAGTGGTTGTTCCCCGACAAGCCTGTCACTAAAAGTCACTATAAGTCACCCCACCCATTATGGTATGATATAATTAGCGAAATAGAAAACGAACAGCCTCATGGGAGCGATCCTGTGGGGCTTTTCTTATACCCGAAGGAGGTGTGTCCCATGGGCTACCGTAAGGTCGGGTACCTGGAGCAAATATGGTACATCCTCCGTTACAAATTTCGTGAGATAAAGAGAAAGGAGGATCGTAGTGCCAAGAAAACCTAAGCGTCCCTGCTCCTATCCCGGCTGCCCCAAGTTGACAGACGGCAGATTTTGTGAGGAGCACGCCAAGCTGGAAGCCCAGCGGTATGAGAAATATGACCGCGCCCCGGAAACCAAACGACGGTACGGCCGGGCATGGAAACGCATCCGCGACAGCTACGCCGCCGCCAATCCGCTGTGCGAACTGTGTCTTAAGGAAGGCCGCTATGTCAAGACGGAGGAGATTCACCACATCAAGCCACTGTCCGAGGGCGGCACACACGCACGGGAGAATCTGATTGCCCTCTGCAAGCCGTGCCATGCCAGAATCCACGCAGAGCGCGGCGACAGATGGCACAATCACTGACCCCAGGGGCGGTCAAAATCTCTGCGTCCTTCCTCCTGGGGAACGGGCGTGGGGTCGCGTGCGCGAAATCGCATAAGTTTTCGGGGGAATAGCCCCCGGCAGGAAGGCAGGTGAAGGAAATGGGCCAGCGAGGACCCAAACCAGGCACCGGAGGCAGGCCGAAAAAGGCCATTGCGGACAAAATTGCTGACGGCAATCCCGGCAGACGACCGCTGACTGTTATCGACTTTGGTGACAGCGCGGCTGACCTTGAGGGTCAGGAGATGCCGAAGCCGTCTGAGTTTCTGTCTGCCCGGCAGAAAGACGGTTCGACCCTCTGTGCCGCAGAAATCTATGAAAATGTGTGGAAGTGGTTGGCGGAGCGCGGCTGCGCGGCGCTTGTTTCACCACAGCTCATTGAACGCTACGCCATGGCCAGCGCCCGGTGGATTCAGTGCGAGTCTATCACCAGCGAACTGGGCTTTCTGGCAAAGCACCCTACCACTGGGGCGGCGATCCAGTCTCCCTATGTGGCGATTGCGGACAAATACATGACCCAGGCTAACCGCCTGTGGTCGGAAATCTATCAGATCGTCCGGGAGAACTGTACCGGAGAATACGGCGGTGCCAATCCCCAGGACGATGTCATGGAACGATTGCTTCGCGCAAGGAAAGGAACGATGTGAATGTTTGAGAAAGTGAACCCTTCCCACCCGGACAAGCTGGCCGACCGCATTGCTGGTGCCCTGGTGGATTACGCATACACCAAAGAGCATGACCCCAGAATCGCCGTGGAAGTTCTGCTGGGCCACGGCAAATGCCATATCATTGCGGAAACTTCGGTGCATATCCCCACGGATGTTGTGGTGGCTGCGGTCTACCGCATTGCCGGATGGCATGAGGTCGATTATGTAGAAGTGCCGCAGGACACCCATCTCTCTGCAAACCAGGTGGACGGCATCCGCTGCGGCGACAACGGCATTTTCAAGGGAATGCCCGTGACCGAGGAGCAGATGCTTCTCTCAAAGATTGCTCACAACTTGTATAATGCCTTTCCCTTTGATGGTAAACACATTATTTGTGGTGACGATCTGATTATCTGCCAAAGCAATGCTACAGAAAAGGAAATCAAGAAAGAGTTTTACTTTGACAAGTATGTTGAGATCAATCCCCTTGGCGACTGGACTGGCGGCACCAACGTGGACACCGGAGCCACAAACCGCAAGCTGGGCAGCGACATGGCTGACAGTGTGACCGGCGGCGGACTCCACGGCAAGGATCTGTCCAAGGCGGATGTGTCCGTCAACATCTATGCCTGGCTCGAAGCCCAGCGTACTGGTGAGCCGGTGGAACTGTGCTGTGCTATTGGTGATGATACCGTGGCAGGCCTTCCGTATTCTGAAATCGTGGAAACAGCAAGAGAATACATCCGCTCTGTAGGCGGTTTTGAGGCTTTTGCTGAGTGGGGTCTGGTATGAACATTGAAAAGAAAAATGTGAAAGACCTGCTACCGGCTGACTATAATCCCCGCAAAGACCTGAAGCCCGGTGATCCGGAATACGAGAAGCTGAAGCGCTCCATCGAGCAGTTTGGCTATGTGGAACCGGTTATCTGGAATAAGGCTACCGGGCGCGTGGTCGGCGGTCACCAGCGGCTGAAAGTCCTGATCGACATGGGCATCTCCGAGGTGGAGTGCGTGGTGGTGGAACTGGACGAGGAAAAAGAAAAGGCCCTCAACATCGCCCTCAACAAAATCTCTGGCGAGTGGGACAAGGACAAGCTGGCGCTGCTGATCGCTGACCTGCAGGGCGCGGATTTTGATGTATCCTTGACCGGTTTTGAGCCTGCGGAGATCGATGCTCTCTTCAAAGACACCCTGAAGGACGGTGTCAAAGAAGATGATTTCGATGTGGACGCGGAACTTCAGAAGCCCACCATCACCAAACCGGGCGATGTGTGGACGCTGGGTCGCCACCGCCTGGTCTGCGGGGACGCTACCCACGCAGAAACCTATGAAACCCTGATGGGCGATACCAAGGCGAACCTCATCATCACCGACCCTCCGTACAATGTGAACTATGAGGGTTCCGCTGGGAAAATCAAAAACGACAACATGGCATCCGAGAAGTTCTATCAGTTCCTTCTGGATGCGTTTACCTGCATAGAGCAGGCGTTGGCAGATGATGGCAGCATCTATGTGTTCCACGCGGACACCGAAGGGCTGAATTTCCGCAGGGCGTTTGCCGATGCGGGTTTTTATTTGTCCGGCTGCTGTATCTGGAAAAAGCAGTCTCTGGTGCTGGGCCGCTCTCCGTACCAGTGGCAGCACGAGCCAGTTCTGTATGGGTGGAAGAAGAAAGGCAAGCACCAGTGGTACACCGGGCGCAAAGAATCCACCATCTGGGAATTTGATAAGCCCAAGAAGAACGGCGACCATCCGACCATGAAGCCTATCCCGCTCCTGGCTTATCCCATTATGAATTCCTCCATGAGCAATTCGGTGGTCCTGGACCCCTTCGGCGGTTCCGGCAGTACGCTGATCGCCTGTGAACAGACTGACCGCATCTGCCGCACCATCGAATTGGATGAGAAATTTTGCGATGTCATCGTGAAGCGCTATATAGAGCTAGTCGGCTCATCTGATGAGATAACCGTCGCCCGAGATGGCTTGACATATCGCTTTGATGAGATCTGCGACACTGATTTGATTCCTTTATTTTGATTGTGTACAGCACACAATAGTACACCGCGTATTTCTACAAAAATGGTTTGAAATACGACTTGCTATATTTGCCGTGTAGAGCGAATATGTGCACACCAAAAAAGCAAGGAGGTTTCACACCATGAAAATCAACTACAATATCCAGGGACCCAAGCGCAAGGAGCTGGTGAAGCTGATTGCAGACTTCACCGGCTACGAGGCCAAATACTGCGGCGCACCCACCTTCGCCTACGAGGTTGGCGGTTACGTCGTCGATAAGAACGGAACCGTCACCCTCGCCCCCAACACCCCAGACGAGGCGGTGGAGCGCATGATACAGATGCTTTACGACAACGGTTTCTCCGGGGAGTTCGAATCTGCCCAGGAGCCAGAGATCGAAGCTGGACTCACCGTCACGATCCCCAAGGAAACTTTGAGCGAAGGTGCCATGGCCAACCTGGAACGCCTGGTCGAATCCAAAGGCAACCTCATCCGCAAGGCGCTCGGTGTTGAGCAGCTGCCGATCCTGGTAACCGACGAGGCAGTCAGCTTCCCTTGGTTCCCCGGCGAACCCACGGCAGATGAGTTCAAGGCGTACACCCACCTGGTCACCGCTCTTTGCGAGATGGCCCGCAATCAGAAGCGAATCACCGCCAAGGGAAAAGAGACCGACAACGAGAAGTACGCGTTCAGATGCTTCCTTCTCCGCCTGGGCTTCATCGGCTCGGAATTCAAGGCCGAGCGCAAGATCCTGCTCCGCAACCTCACCGGCAGCTCTGCCTTCAAGAGCGGTGCCAAGAAGAATGCGGCCACAGAGGGCGACAGTTGCCCCGTGTCGGCCGAGAGCGAAGGAGGCAACGAACAATGCGAATGATCTCCGAAGCGGCGCTGGCGGCCCTAAAAGCCCGTTACCCGGCTGGCACCCGTGTGGAGCTTATCCACATGGACGATCCCTACAATAAGAAGCTGGTTCCCGGCTGCAAAGGCACCGTTCGGTGCGTGGATGATATGGGTACGATCCATGTGTCCTGGGACATCGGTTCAACCCTCGGCGTTGTGTATGGTGAGGACAGTTGCCGGATCATTGACCAGGATGAAAAAGTACCCGAAAAGGGTGTGTAATAAGCCATAAACTACACAATTTCACCCCGAAAACAATGTGTAGTATATGCCTCCGAAATAACTTGCTATTTAGGCAAAGTAGAGCAAATATGTGTACACCGCAAGGGAAACACATTTTTTGACGGAGGCTACACCATGAACGAGAAAACCAGAAACCAGATCAACGAGATGAAAAAGCAGACCATCGGCGTTGAGATCGAGATGAACAACATCACCCGCCAGAAAGCAGCCAAGATCGCCGCCACCTTCTTCGGAACCGGCCGCGTTGAGTACACCGCCAACCGCAACGGCTACATGACCTGGAGCGCTTGGGACGCCCAGGGCCGCGAGTGGAAATTCTCCCGCGATGTTAGCATTAGCGGACCCGACGATGAGAAGTGCGAAATGGTCACCCCGATCCTTACCTACGCCGACATCGAAAGCCTGCAGGAACTTTGCCGCCAGCTTCGCCGCGCCGGAGCAAAGAGCGACGCGACACGCGGCTGCGGAGTTCACATCCACATCGGCGCGAAGGGCCACACACCCCAGACTCTCCGCAACCTGGCAAACATCATGGCCAGCCACGAAAGCCTCCTGGCCGAGGCCCTCAAGCTGGACCGCAGCCGCATGAACCGCTACTGCCGCACGGTCGATCCCAACTTCCTGCGCGAAGTCAACCGCAAGAAGCCCACCTCGATGGCCCGCCTTGCAGACATTTGGTACACCAGCCAGGGCGAGGACTACGGCAGAAGCCAGCACTACAACGGCAGCCGCTACCATATGCTTAACCTCCACGCTACCTTCACCAAGGGGACGGTTGAGTTCAGACTTTTCCAGTTCGACGCCCCCGCAAACGGCAAGCAGAACGGCATCCACGCAGGCCAGCTCAAGAGCTACATTCAGCTTTGCCTGGCACTCAGCCAGATGGCCAAGGAAGTCAGAACCGCAAGCCCCAAGCCCCAGCAGAACGAAAACCCCAAGTACGCAATGAGAACCTGGCTCCTCCGCCTGGGCTTCATTGGCGAGGAATTTGAAACCGCAAGGGATATCCTTACCCGCAACCTCGCAGGAGACGCAGCCTTCCGGCACGGCCGCGCCGCTTGAAGGACATAGCCACAGGCCCCCTTCGACCGCTTCGGCGGTCTTAAGGTGGTAGAAGGACTACCTTCGGAAAGGATGAAACTGACATGAAAAAACGCTACTACCTCGCTTATGGAAGCAACCTCAATGTTCACCAAATGATGTACCGTTGCCCGACTGCACGGATCATCGGCACCGCTGTGATCCCGGACTACCAGCTGCTCTTCAAAGGCAGCAAGACCGGCTCCTACCTCACCATCGAACCGAAGGAAGGATGCAGCGTCCCGGTGGCAGTTTGGTCGGTGGAAGACCTGGATGAGCGACGCCTGGATGCCTACGAGGGCTTCCCGCACTTCTACTACAAAAAGGAAATGAAGCTGCCGATCACCGGCATCAAGACCGGGACGGTTCGTCTGCGCGACGCCTTCGTTTACATCATGCACGAGGAGCGCCCCCTGGGAACTCCGACCGCCCATTACCTCCAGGTTTGCTACGAGGGTTACGACCATTTCGGGTTCGATCCAAAGTATCTAGTGGACGCCTATACCGCAAGCAGCAAGGAGGATAAGAATGAAACAGAATGAAGAAATCCGCTTCGGCGTTTGCCCCCGCTGTGGGCAGGACTACACAGGTCATCCGGCGCTTTCCCGCGCGGACAATGAAACTCTCATCTGCCCGGACTGTGGCACACGCGAGGCGTTGGCTACTATCGGGATTTCTGAAGAGGAACAGGAGAAGATTCTCCAGGTGCTGCACAAAACTTTCCATCGCCGCGACGAACAATAAAGTACACAGTTTTCTCCAGAATCATTGTGTAGTATATGCCTCCGATAAAACTTGCTATTTCGCCCTGGTAGAGCGAATATGTGTACACCGAA
>OLRV01003051.1_pt1 | contig 12124 bp, 9 predicted proteins | sample 1672421 | NCBI WGS metagenome assembly OLRV01 (sample SAMEA3136684, study PRJEB25190) | human gut metagenome | biome: human gut; feature: human-associated habitat; material: faeces | place: Austria | collected 2013
ATACCCTGATTGAAGAGTCTTATAAAAAGGAACTGGATCGGAAGATTTCAGAATTGAACCTTTTGCAGGAACAGATCAATCCTCACTTTCTTTATAATACGCTGGATTCCATTATCTGGATGGCAGAAGGAAAGAAATATGAAGATGTAGTACTGATGACCGCTTCTTTGGCACGGCTTTTGCGGCAAAGTATCAGCAACGAAGATGAAACGGTCCTCATCGGCCAGGAAATCCAGTATGTAAAGAGTTATCTCACCATTCAGAAAATGCGTTATAAGGATAAACTGGAATTTGAGATCAATGTGGATCCATCTATTAACAGTGTGCATATAGTGAAGCTTGTACTTCAGCCAATTGTGGAAAATGCAATTTATCATGGTCTTAAATATAAGGAATCAAAAGGGATGCTTACTGTTAACGGATACCAGAAAGATGGAAATGCAGTTATCGAAATAGCAGATGACGGTGTGGGAATGGATGAGGAGACCCTGAACCGGATTTTTGAGAAGCATAAAGTCAATTATCGTTCTAATGGTGTCGGTGTATACAATGTTCAAAGACGTCTCAGTATGTACTATGGAAAGGAATATGGTCTGAGTTATAAAAGTGAAAAAGGAAAAGGTACGACTGTTACAGTGGTAATTCCGATCGAGCAGGAGGAACATCATGAAAAAGCGTAAACAATGGCTTATGCTTGTATGCATAGCGCTGGCGGTGTGTCTGGTTTCCGGAGGAATGCTTTATATTCGTCAAAAAAATAATAACAAAAAGTGGTCATTAATTTACATACCGAAAACAGAGGATGGAACCAATGACTTCTGGACCTCCCTGATTTCAGGGACAAGAATGGCGGCGCAGGAATGCGGTGCAGAACTGGAAGTGCTGGCACCGGAGAGAGAACAGGATGTGGAGGTACAGAATAAACTTCTGGAAGAGGCCATTGAGAAAAATCCGGATGCAATATTATTTTCCCCTTCCAGCTTTGATGCTTCCGATGAATTATTGCAGGAGGCAAAAGATAAGGGAATCAAGATCACATTTATAGATTCCTATACAGAAAGCAATATTCAGGATATGACAGTTGCCACAGATAATCTGGAAGCAGGAAAGCAACTGGGGGAATATGCCAGAACTTTTTTAAATAAGGATTCTCAGATTGCAATTGTAAGCCATGTAAAAGGTGTTTCCACGGCTGTGGAGAGAGAACAGGGATTCAGGGAAGGTCTTGGTGACTATGCTGATAACATAGTAGATATTGTCTACTGTAACTCACTCTATGAGAAATCCTATGAACTGGCGCAGGAACTGATGAGGAAATATCCGGATCTGGAACTGATTGCAGGAATGAACGAATATTCTGCAGTTGGTGTGGGAAGAGCAGTCAGTGATGCAGGAGCGAAAGATAAGATCGCAGTAGTTGGTGTGGACTGTTCTCAGGAGGCCATCAATCTTATGGAAATGGGCGTTTATAAGGGAATTATTGTGCAGAAAGCATTCCGGATGGGGTATATCGGAGTGGAAGAAACCATTCATATGCTTAACGGGGATGCAGTAGAGAAGAATATTGATTCAGGATGCGAGCTGGTTACGCCGGAGAATATGTATAACAGTGATATTGAACGGCTGATCTTCCCGTTTAGCTGACTGACGCGTTGAAACGACTGCGTAATATAAGGATAAAAGAAGCAAAAAGGTTAAATATTTCCGGATGAAAAAAAGGAAATATTTAACCTTTTTTTGGAAGATATTTCATTACAATTATCCGACAGGTAAGGTAAGATATAGAAAACAAAGAGATACGAAATAACGTAAGGAGGGTGAAAAACTTGGAAAAGTTGAAACAAAATCCAATTGTGAAGAAACTCGGTCTGAACAGAATCCTGTTAGCATGTATTCTGGTTCTTATGTTCGTAGTCTTCAAAGTAGTTCTGGGAAGTAAGTTCCCTGTAGGTGACAGTATCAAATCTACTTTGAACTATGTATACTTCCTGGGCTTTCTGTCACTTGGAGTAACATTTGTAATTGCCACTGGAGGAATCGATTTCTCCATTGGACCTGTAATGTTCTGCTGTGCCCTGATCTCAGGTTACTGCATGACATCTTATCATGTACCTTGTGCAGCAGCAATGGTGATCTGCATTCTGATCGGATTTGCATTTGGCGTGTTTAATGGCTGGATGGTATCTTATATGTCAGTTCCGCCATTTATCATTTCCATGGCATCTATGAACATTGCAAAAGGTATTGCATCTGTATTTACAAAGACACAGTCCGTCAGCTGGCCACTGGGAAGTGATCCTGTAAACGGATGGTTCAGAAATCTTATCTCCTATAAGGGATTCCCTGTAGGACTTGTGATTTTCCTGGCAGCAGCAGTGATCTGTGGAATTATTCTTTATAACACAAAACCGGGACGTTATATCCTTTGTCTTGGTTCTAACAGCGAAGCAGTAAGACTCAGCGGTGTTAATACAAAAAAATGGAGAATGCTTGCTTATGTGATCTGCGGTGTTCTTGTAGGAATCGGAGCAATTTTCTTTGTTGGTGCTTATACAACTGTTCAGCCTGGATACGGCGATCAGTACAACAATGAAGCGATTGCAGGCTGTGTAATGGGTGGTACATCCATGGTTGGCGGACTTGCTTCTATCGGCGGTACAGTCATCGGTGTATTTATCATTTCTCTTCTTCAGCAGGGTATCATGGCATTTGGTCTTGGTAAAGGTCAGCAGATGATCATCACAGGACTTATCGTAATTGTAGCAGTTTATGTCGACGTTTCTGCAAGACGCAGAAAGAACTGATCGGAAGGGAGGATGTAACAATGGGTGAAGTTATTTTGACTATGAAGGACATTGATAAGTCCTTTCCTGGAGTTCATGCTCTGGATCACGTTAATTTTGAAGTGAAACGCGGCGAAGTACATGCTCTTATGGGAGAAAACGGTGCCGGAAAGTCTACATTGATGAAAGTTCTTACCGGTATTTATCAGAAAGATTCAGGATCCATTACCTATAAAGGAAAGGAAACTGAATTCCATAACACAAGAGAAGCGCAGGATGCAGGTGTTGTAATCGTGCATCAGGAGCTGAACATGGTAGGTGATCTTACCGTAGCTCAGAATATTTTTATCGGACGTGAACCAAAGAAAGGGTTCAGCATTGATGATAAGAAAATGATTGAAGATTCCAAAAAACTCTTTCAGGAACTGAACATTGAAATCAATCCAAAAGAAAAGATGAACAATCTTACCGTCGGAAAACAGCAGATGTGTGAGATCGCAAAGGCTATTTCCCACAAAGCAGAGGTTATTATCTTTGATGAGCCGTCAGCAGCACTGACAGAGAAAGAGATTGCAGACTTATTCGAGATTATCCGTGATCTTCGTAAGAAAGGTCTTGGAATCGTTTATATTTCCCACCGTATGGATGAGATCAAAACGATCACTGACAGAGTAACAGTCATGCGAGATGGTGGTTATGTAGGAACTCTGATCACAGCAGACAGTACAAAAGAAGACATCATCAATATGATGGTTGGACGTGTTATTTACGAGGATCCAAAAGAACACAGCATGGTTGCACCAGATGCGCCGGTTGTTCTTAAGGTAGAGAACCTGAATGCAGGTAAGATGGTTCAGAATGTAAGCTTTGAACTTCGCAAAGGTGAGATTCTTGGTTTCTCAGGACTGATGGGAGCCGGACGTACTGAGACAGCAAGAGCACTGTTTGGTGCTGACCCGAAACAGAGTGGAAAGATCTCTATAAGGGGAAAAGACGGACAGCTTCGCGAGGTAACTATCAACAGTCCTCAGGATGCAGTTAAATATGGTATTGGTTATCTGTCAGAGGACAGAAGAAGATATGGTTGTGTCGTACAGAAATCTGTAACAGAGAATACTACGCTGGCAACCATGGAAGAATTTACCAGTGGTATCTTCATTAATAAATCAAAAGAAAAAGAAGTTTCAGAGAAATACGTTAAAGAGCTGGCAACCAAAACTCCAAACTGCGAGCAGCTGGTAGTCAATCTTTCCGGTGGTAACCAGCAGAAGGTCGTTATCGCAAAATGGCTGACACGAGACAGTGAGATCCTTATTTTCGATGAGCCGACCAGAGGTATTGATGTTGGTGCCAAGAATGAAATTTACAAGTTAATGAACAGACTGGCAGCAGAAGGTAAATCTATTATCATGATTTCTTCTGAAATGACAGAAGTTCTCCGTATGAGTGACCGTATTATCGTTATGTGTGAAGGTAAGATTACAGGAAATATTGATATTTCCGAAGCTACACAGGAACACATTATGAATCATGCAACACGGAACATCAATTAAGGAGGAAAGTCATGACTAAGAAGAAAAAAAGTATTTTAAGTGATCAGAGATTTATTGTATTACTGGTTATTATTGTACTGTTTGCAATTTTCTCCTTTAAGAGCAGGGAGTTCAGACAGTATACCACAATCCTGAGTATGCTGGATTTCTCATATTATGATCTTCTGATGGCAATCGGTGTTACATTCCCTCTTATTACAGGAGGTGTAGACCTGTCAATCGGAACAGGTATGGTATGTTACGCATTGATCGCAGGATCTCTGGTAAGAAATAATAATCTTCCGGTTGTACTTGCAATGTTACTTTGCATTGTACTTGGAATTATTGTAGGAGCAGCAAATGGTGTGCTGATCGGTATTATGAACCTGCCGCCATTCCTTGCAACACTTTGTACCTGTATGATTACCCGAGGTGCAGGATCCCTGTGCAGTGCCACTCCCTGGCCGGGACTTACACAAGAGGGCGGATGGTTCCATTCAATCTTTAAGATTACAGTTGGAACAGGAAGAAGTGCTTCCCGTTATCCTATCGGTTTCTTATGGATGATCATTCTGGTCCTTGTAATGGAATATGTTCTGAATCATACAAAATTCGGTCGTTATACGATCGCGATCGGTTCCAATAAAGAAGCAGCAGCTCTTTCGGGAATCAACGTTAAATTCTATCATGTTATGGTATATGTAGTATGCGGACTCTTCACAGGTCTTGCAGCTATCGCATATGCGGCAGTTACACCAACTGTACAGCCTGGTACCGGTGCAGGACTTGAAATGGATGCCATCGGTGGAGTATTCGTAGGTGGTGTTGCAGCAACAGGTGGTTATGGATCAGTAATCGGTACTTTTGCCGGTATCTTCGTTATCATGCTTCTGAAAACCGGTCTTCCATATATCGGACTTCAGGCAAACTGGCAGCAGATCATTACAGGTGCAGTTCTTATCATTGCAGTACTGATCGATATCATGAAAGAAAAGAAAGCAGCAGCAAAATAATTTTCAAAACTGAATAAAGAAAAATGCATCTTACGACAGATGCAAAACAGCAGGATATGAAACAACGGAGGGCTTCCAGGGGATGTTCGGCGACAGTATTGTCATATGTGTATTTTGGGGAAGGCGGAACGAGAGAGGAAGCCTCCGGGGTATCATTTATAAAAAAACTATATTAAATGTATATTTAAAAGGAGGAAATTTTAAATGAAAGCAAAAAAAGTGATCGCATTAGTTATGTGTGCAGCAATGGTAGCAGGAATGTCCGCATCAAGCGTTATGGCAGCCGATATGCCGGAACAGTTCAAAGATCTGAAAGCTAATGAAGCTTATGATTTCCCGATGATGGTTAAATCTTTCCAGTCTACATACTGGGATGCAGCTCAGGAAGGTATGAAGAAAGCTGCTGATGAACTTGGTGTTACATACAAAGCACAGGGACCAAACAGTGAATCTGATATCGCTGACCAGGTTAACATGATCAACACAGCAATCGCTGCAAAGCCGGCAGGTTTAGGTCTTGCTGCATGCGATACTTCTTCCGTTCTTGATGCACTTCAGGAATGCGTTGACAAAGGAATCCCGGTAGTAACATTTGATACAGGTATCGCTGACGCTCCGGAAGGCTCTGTAGTATGTGAAGTTTGTACAGACAACGCACAGGCTGGTTCTGTTGCAGCTGAAAACATGTACAATGCGATCAAAGATGTTGTAGCTAATGCAGATGGACAGGTTATCATCGGTGAAGTTAACCAGGATGCTACAGCTCAGAATATCCAGCAGCGTGGCGGCGGATTTATTGACAAAATGATCGAACTGCTTCAGGCTGACGGAAAAACAGTTGCAGTTAAAGGTAACGAGTTCTATGTAAACGCAGCTAAAGGTGCAGATGCAAAAGAAGCAGACGCAGACGTTGTTATCCAGGTCGCTGTTCCTGCACAGACAACTGTAGAGCTTTGCTCAACAGAGGCTCAGGCAATCCTTTCTCAGGAAAACTGCATCGCTATCTTCGGTTCCAACCAGACAGCAGCAGAAGGTGTTCTTGCAGCTAATGCTAACCTGAACGTTCTTGGTTCTGACGCAGGAGCAGGCGATGTTATCGGTGTTGGTTTCGATGCTGGTTCTATCATTAAAGCCGCTGTACAGGATGGAACATTCATCGGTGCTGTTACACAGTCTCCTCTGATGATGGGTTACTATGCAATCTACGCTCTGACAGCAGCAGCTAACGGACAGGAACTTGAAGATGTTCCTACAGATGGATACTGGTATGATTCCACAAACATGGACAGCGAAGAAATCGCTCCTAACCTTTATGACTAATCGATAAGTAAATATCGAGAGGAAATGAATCCTTAGAATTAAGTATTAATTATTAATACAAATACAGACGCCGCACTGCCGTATGGCAAGTGCGGCGTTGTTGTTCAAAACTCTGATAGCAGAGTGAAATCAAACAAATATAAATACAGTAACAGCTCAGACAAGATGATGTAAATAAAGACACTTTTTTGGACAAACGAGGTTCTTACCCTGGAGAGCAGATTAGGGTAAAATGAAATCATCAGATATGAAGAGCGCAATTCATATATTGGAGGAAGAACAGTGAAAAGTACGGAACGATTAATTTTTCATATTGATGTCAACAGTGCATTTCTTTCCTGGGAATCAGCCAGAAGGGTGAGCCAGGGGCTGCCGGATCTCAGAGAAATTCCTTCCTGTGTAGGAGGAGATCCAAAGAAACGGACAGGTATCGTGGTTGCCAAATCTATCCCTGCAAAAAAATACGGGATCCAGACCGGCGAGCCAGTAGCCATGGCTCTTCGGAAATGTCCCAATCTGGTGATCGTTCCCAGTGATTTTGAATTATACGATAAATGTTCCCGGGCATTTAAAGCAATCTGTGCTTCCTTTGCACCTGTGATGGAATCTTTTTCCATTGATGAGGTATTTCTGGATATGACAGGTACTTCTCTGATCTATCCTGACCCTGTAGCTGCTGCTCATGAGCTGAAAGGCAAGATTCACAGAGAGCTGGGATTTACAGTAAATGTAGGAATTTCTACCAATAAGCTTTTGGCAAAGATGGCATCAGATTTTCAAAAGCCGGACAGAGTACACACTCTGTTCCCGGATGAAATCCCGGAGAAAATGTGGCCTCTTCCTATCCGTAATCTGCTGTTTCTGGGAAAAGCTTCCGAGCAGAAGCTTCTGAATCAGGGAATCCGTACCATCGGTGATCTGGCAAGAGAAAGAGCATCCAATGTGCAGTACTGGCTTGGGGAAAAAACGGGACATCAGCTATGGCAATATGCCAGAGGTATTGATGATTCCCCTGTAAAAGCAGTGCCTGATGAGGCAAAAGGTTTCAGCGTGGAAACTACTTTTAACGATGATATTACTTCCATAGAGCAGGTGTTTCCCATACTTTTGGAGCAGTGTGATGTTCTGGCAACCAGAATGCGCAGAAAAGATAAGAAATGCAACTGTATTTCCGTGACTTTCCGTACTTTGGATTTCAGAAACCGTTCACACCAGACAAAGCTGGAAAATGCTACAGATCTTACAGATGAAATTTATATAAATGCTACAAGACTTTTTAAAGAATTCTGGAAAGGACAGCCGCTACGTCTGATTGGTGTGGCACTGACAGGCCTTACAGATGGCACTTATGAACAGATGTCTCTGTTTGAAGATACAGAAAATAAAGAACGCCACAGAAAGCTGGATGCAGCTATGGATGAGATCCGGATGAAATTTGGAAATGATAAGATCACCCGTGCCAGTATTATGAACAGCAATGCACGGATTGGGCGAAAAGCGAAAGCACAGATGAAAAACGAAAAGACGGAAGAACCGTAAGTAAAGAGAGGACTGAGCATTAAGAACAATGCGACAATCCTCCCTTTATAAAAATTTCAGAAAAAGTTTTATCGTTCCATCATACTGATAGATTCGATTCCTACACTTCCTCCACGTACCACTTCAATTCTGTGAAATTCTTCCTTGATCAGTTTCACTACTGCGTCATTCTTGGTTGCTGTCTGGACAAATTCCAGGAGCAGGCTGTCTTTGCCATAGTCAATGACCTTTGCCTTGAAGGTTTCGGCAATCTGAAACAGTTCAACCTTATCTTCTTTGGAACAGTTAAAAACCTTAATATACAGAATCTCTTTCATGCGGACAAATACGTCTGTGAAATCAATAACCTTAATAACCTCGATCATACGGTTCAACTGTTTTTTGATCTGCTCAAAAGTTTCATCATCACTGACAGTTGCGATCGTCATTCGAGATACTGTGGGGTCCTCGGTGGTTCCTACAGTAAGACTGTCCAGATTGTAGCTTTTTCCGGAGAAAAGTCCGGAGATTTTGGACAGAACACCTACCTGGTTCTCAACATAGAGAGAAATCCATCTTTTTTTCATTCCTTTATCCATAATAATTTTCCTCCTGATCAACAGTCCATAATCATATCTTCTAGAGTTCCGCCTGGTTTGATCATAGGATAAACCATTTCCTCAGGGTCAATGATGAATTCAATTACTGTAGGTGCCTTTGTGTTCTTTTTTGCTTCCTCGAAGGCTGCTGCAATTTCCTCTTTTTTTGTGACACGGATTCCTTTTGCCCTGTAGCTCTCTGCAAGTCTGATGAAATCCGGTGTGTACTGTGGATATTCCATGCCTTCTGTGCGGCGGGAAAGTGCTCCTGCGCGCAGATTGGTCATAGCATAGCGTTTGCCGTAGAAAAGCTTCTGCCACTGGCGTACCATTCCAAGGTATTCATTGTTAAAGATGCACAGGATAACAGGAAGTTCTTCCAGAACTGCAGTTGCAAGCTCCTGAATGTTCATCTGCACACCGCCGTCACCGGAGATAACGATGACAGGTCTGTCGGGATTTCCGATTTTGGCTCCGATGCCGCCTGGAAGACCATAGCCCATGGTTCCCAGACCACCGGACATGATCATCTGTTTGCCCTCTGTGATTTCCGCATACTGGGAGACAAGCATCTGATGCTGTCCTACATCTGTTACGATAATACTGTTCTCAAACTGTTCGTTGATCTCTTTCAGGATATCCATCGGACTTAAAAGATCATTTGGACGCATTTTAAGCGGATGCTCTTCTTTCCAGTTTTTGATCAGGTTAAGCCACTTGTCCGTTGAACATTCCTGGACGTATTCGTTCATTTTGGTGATAGCCTCTTTTGCATCAGCAACAATGGGGATATCCACCTGAATGTTTCGGGAAATGGATGCTGTATCAATATCAATGTGGATAATCTGGGCATGTGGTGCAAATTCATGAAGTTTTCCGGTGATTCTGTCATTGAATCTGGTTCCGATGGAGAACAGCACATCGCAGTTGCTGACTGCCATATTTGCTGCATAGGCACCATGCATGCCAAGGTTTCCGATATAGAGCGGATGGTCTGTGGGGATAGAGCCTTTTCCCATTACGGTTGTGACAACCGGTACTTTTGTCTTTTCCACTACTTCCCGGAAAATTTCATGGGCGCGGGAGATTACTACACCGCCGCCTGCCAGGAATAAGGGACGTTTTGCTTTATTTAAAAGTTTGATGGCACGTTTGAGCTGGCCGATGTGGACATCTGTGTTTGGTTTGTATCCGCGGATGTTTACATTTTTAGGATATTCAGCGCTGCCGAGTTCTGCCATTACGTCCTTTGGAAGGTCGATAAGGACAGGTCCCGGACGGCCGGTGCGGGCAATGTAGAAGGCTTCTTTGATGATACGTCCCAGGTCTTCACGTCTGCGGACAGTAACACCGTATTTGGTGATGCTTCTGGTGATTCCTACGATGTCTACTTCCTGAAATGCATCGTTGCCGATGAGGTGGCGGGCTACCTGGCCGGTAAAGCATACAAGAGGTACGCTGTCATAGTTGGCGGTTGCAAGTCCTGTTACAAGGTTGGTTGCTCCGGGACCGCTGGTTACCAGACATACGCCGACTTTGCCGGTGGTTCTGGCGTAGGCGTCGGCTTCGTGGACAAGGGCCTGTTCGTGACGGGGGAGGATGATTTTGACATCGTCCTGTTTGTAGAGTTCATCACTGATGTCGATGGTACAGGCTCCGGGGTAGCCGAAGAGGTATTCTACGCCTTCTTCTTTTAAGGCTTTTACTAAGAGTTTGTTGCCGGATATTTGTTTCATATTTGGGTAAACCTCCTTTGTGTATGTGGATGGGGACGCTCAGAAATTTATTTGTTTGGTGTGCGGTTTCGGAGCCTAGTAGATCTAAGTGTCTGAAAATCTGCTAAAAGCGTTCAGAAAAATCTCAAACTCGCTGCGCTCAGACAGTGAGATTTTTCTGAACAACGCAGATTTCCAGGCACTAAGATCTACACGACTCCTGCAAATGCACACCAAACAAATAAATTTCTGAGCTGTGTATTGGCTGATACAGGGGCAGAATGGCGCTGCGCTGATTCTGCTGAGAACGCTGTAAAGCAGCTCCCACAATTCTGAATATAGTAAAAAACGCCCTGGGCTTGTTTGCCCAGGGCGAAAATGTTTCCGCGGTACCACCTGTATTCAGAGTCTGGCTCTGCACTTTGTCAGTACTGATATACTGTGTTCCTGTAACGTGGAACTGACGTTGAAGCCTACTTGGCATGTCTGTCCGGGTCTATGAATCATCTGACTGGATATGCGGTTTGGTTCACTGCTCGGGGGCTACTTCCACAATTCGTTCACGAAAGCTCGCACCGACCGCTTTCTCTCTGTGCTTCCCGGGGTTGTGTACTCCTCCCTGTCATGGCATTTGGCTGATATAGGGATATTCATTGTCCGAATAGGGTGGACAAATGTTTTCTTGGGTTACATTATACATTTATAGAGAGGAAATTGTCAACCGGGTTTTGGATAATTGCTGTAAAATTTATGTTCCTGAATGAATTTTGGCTACGTTACTGAGAACGGAGTGAACAGTAATGTAATTGACAGATTTCTATATTGCTGATATAAAAAATAAATAATACAGCTGTTTGGAAGGTTATTAACAGTTAAATATAAATTATAAAATCATATAAGCACATGTTGAGTTTTGCAAGATATTAGAGTAGAATATTATTGAAAGGAGTTGATTCTTTGAGTAAATATTATTCTATACATGAATTTTCAAAAATTATAGGCGTATCTGCCCAGACATTACGAAATTGGGATGCCAATGGAAAACTTCATCCGCATCATACTACAGTAAGTGGCTATAGATATTATTCTGATGAGCAACTCAACCAGGTAATAAATGTAAAGCCTAAAAAACGCATTACAATTGGATATTGTCGCGTTTCCAGCCATAAACAGAAAGATGATCTGGAACGACAGATTGATAATGTTAAGACATATCTTCTGGCAAAAGGACAGCCGTTTGAGATAATAAGTGATATCGGTTCCGGAATTGATTATAAGAAAAAAGGACTTCAGGAATTGATCAGGCGAATATCTCAAAATCAGGTTGAAAAGGTTGTTGTTTTGTATAAAGATCGGTTACTGCGATTTGGTTTTGAGTTGATAGAATATATCGCTTCACTTTATAATTGTGAGATTGAGATTATTGATAATACTGAAAAATCCGAACAGCAGGAACTTGTTGAAGATCTGGTTCAGATAATCACAGTATTCAGTTGTAAATTACAAGGAAAACGAGCGGATAAAGCTAAGAAACTTATCCGTGAACTGATACAGGAGGAAACAGATGGTAAAAGCCATAAAAGTAATGCTGATACCAAACAATGTACAGAAAACTAAGATGTTTCAGTACGCAGGTGCTTCAAG
>OLRV01003064.1_pt1 | contig 12096 bp, 9 predicted proteins | sample 1672421 | NCBI WGS metagenome assembly OLRV01 (sample SAMEA3136684, study PRJEB25190) | human gut metagenome | biome: human gut; feature: human-associated habitat; material: faeces | place: Austria | collected 2013
GGGCATGAAGCAGCTTATGGCGGGCGGCGGCGTTGCCCTTATCGGCATGACCCTTGTACCGCTGCTTTCCGGCTTGTTCGGTTAAGAAGCGCGGGTAAAGGCTTATGCAGAGCATACTTGACGCGATTAACGAATGGATAAAGGAAATCCTCATAGGAGCCATAAACGGTAATCTGTCAACTATGTTCGGGGACGTAAACGAAAAAGTCGGCACTATCGCCGCAGAGGTAGGGCAGACCCCGCAAGGGTGGAACGCAAATATATTCTCCATGATACAGACCCTTAGTGAGAATGTAATCGTACCCATTGCGGGGCTTGTCATTACCTACGTCCTATGCTATGAGCTTATCAGCATGGTAACGGAAAAGAACAATATGCACGACGTTGACACTTCCATGTTCTTCAAGTGGGTGTTCAAGGCGTTTGTGGCAGTCTACCTTGTGACGCACACCTTTGACATCACTATGGCGGTGTTCGATATGGCGCAGCACGTTGTTTCCGGCGCGGCGGGGGTAATCGGCGGCAGCACAGAGATTGATGTTGCCGCCGCCCTTGCTTCCATGCAGAGCGGGCTTGACGCTATGGAAATCCCCGAACTGCTCTTACTTGTCATGGAAACAAGCCTTGTGAGCTTGTGCATGAAAATCATGTCCGTACTGATAACCGTTATCCTCTACGGGCGTATGATAGAAATTTACCTTTACTGTTCGGTATCGCCTATCCCGTTTGCAACTATGACGAACCGGGAATGGGGGCAGATAGGAAACAACTACCTAAAATCCCTGTTCGCTATCGGTTTTCAAGGCTTCCTCATAATGATATGCGTCGGCATTTACGCCGTACTGGTGAACAACATGGTAATAGCGGACAATCTGCACAGCGCGATATTCTCCCTTGCAGCCTATACCGTTATCCTCTGTTTCTCCCTGTTCAAATCCGGCGCACTGGCGAAGTCGATTTTTTCCGCGCATTAGCGGCGTGTCAAGGGCAGGGTGGAGATTTTCAGAGCGAAGCGGCGAAAATACGACCCGACCTTGACGCGGATAACCCCCATATAATACGGGCGGGCAAAGGGCATAGATTGACCTTTGCCTTGATTACCCTTATGGAAAATTACAGCAACACCAAACCCAGAGAAAGGAGGTTTTCACTTGGCGTATGTACCCGTACCCAAAGACTTATCCAAAGTCAAGACAAAAGTAGCGTTCAACCTTACCAAACGGCAGATTGTATGTTTTGCGGCGGCTCTCCTGTTCGGCTTGCCGCTTTTCTTTCTGCTCAAAGACAGCACAGGCACAAGCCTTGCGTCTATGGCTATGATTGCCGTCATGCTGCCCTGTTTCCTCTTTGCCATGTATGAGAAGCATGGACAGCCCCTTGAAGTGGTGGTGAAGAACATCATACGGACGAAATTCATAGCCCCCAAAGAACGACCATACAGGACAGACAACTTTTATTCCGTCTTAGAACGGCAGAGAAAACTTGAAAAGGAGGTATCAGCGATTGCAAAAGGAAACACGAAGAAACAGCGCGGCGGGAAGCGCAAAGCCTAACCCGCCCCGCAAGCTCACGCGCGCCGAGAAAAAGCAGATTGCGGAAATCATCAGACAGGCAAAGGGCGACGGGAAAGCGCACACCGCGCAGCAGACAATCCCCTATATCCAGATGTACCCGGACGGTATCTGCAAGGTTACGGGACGGAAATACTCAAAGACCGTCGCCTTTGAAGATATTAACTATCAGCTTGCACAGGCAGACGACAAGACCGCCATTTTTGAGAACTGGTGCGACTTCCTCAACTACTTTGACGCTTCCGTTTCGGTGCAGCTCTCTTTCATCAATCAGGGGACGCAGCGGGGCGAAGCGGAAAAGGCGGTCAATATCCCGGCACAGGAGGACGCTTTCAACTCTATCCGCACAGAATACCGGGATATGCTGAAAAACCAGCTTGCAAAGGGCAACAACGGGCTTGTCAAAGCAAAATATATCACCTTTGCCATTGAAGCCGACAGTCTGGGCGCGGCGAAATCCCGCCTTGCCCGTATCGAAACGGACGTACTGAACAACTTTAAGCTCTTGGGCGTGTCTGCCCGCCCCATGACAGGCTATGAACGCCTTAAAATGCTGCATGGCATTTTCCACCCGGAGGGCGGGCAGTTTTCCTTTGATTTTTCATGGCTTGCCCCGTCCGGGCTTTCCACAAAGGACTTTATCGCCCCGTCCTCTTTCCGTTTTGGCGAGGGGCGGTATTTCCGCATGGGGCGCAAAATCGGCGCGGTTTCATTCCTTGAAATCCTTGCGCCGGAATTAAACGACCGTATCTTATCCGACATTCTGGACTTGGAAACGGGCGTTATCGTCAATCTGCATATCCACAGTATCGACCAGACCGAAGCCATAAAGACAATCAAGCGGAAAATCACCGACCTTGACAAAATGAAAATCGAGGAACAGAAAAAAGCGGTACGCAGCGGCTACGACATGGATATAATCCCGTCCGACCTTGCCACGTTCGGCAGCGAAGCGAAGAACCTCTTACAGGACTTGCAGAGCCGGAATGAAAGAATGTTCCTCTTGACATTCCTTGTGGTGAACATGGCAGACACGAAGCGGAAACTGGAAAATGACGTGTTCGCGGCGGCGGGCATAGCACAGAAGAACAACTGCGCCTTGACCCGCCTTGACTACCAACAGGAAGCGGGGCTTATGTCCTCTGTACCGCTTGGGGAGAACCTTATCCCCATTCAAAGGGGGCTTACCACGTCAAGCACCGCTATCTTTATCCCCTTTATCACACAGGAGCTTTTTCAGACGGGCGCGGCTTTGTACTACGGCTTAAACGCCCTGTCTAACAACATGATACTCTGCGACCGCAAGCAGCTAAAGAACCCCAACGGCTTAATCTTGGGTACGCCGGGAAGCGGGAAATCCTTTGCCGCCAAACGGGAAATGACAAACGCTTTCCTCATTACCGACGACGACATAATTATCTGCGACCCGGAAGCAGAGTATTTTTCCCTTGTGCAGCGGCTTGACGGGCAAGTGATACGGTTATCGCCTACGGGCAAGGGCATTGACGGGAAGCCCCAGTATGTGAACCCTATGGATATTAACCTCAATTACAGCGAGGACGACAGCCCCCTTGCGCTGAAATCCGACTTTATCCTCTCCCTCTGCGAGCTTGTCATAGGCGGCAAGGAGGGCTTGCAGCCCGTCGATAAGACCGTCATTGACCGCGCTGTTAGGAACGTGTACCGCCCTTTCCTTGCAGACCCCGACCCGGAGAAAATGCCTATTCTGGGCGACCTGTACGACGAGCTTTTGAAGCAGCCGGAGCCGGAAGCGGCGCGTATCGCGGCGGCGTTGGAGCTTTACGTTTCCGGGAGCCTTAACGTGTTTAACCACCGTACCAACGTGGAACTTTCTAACCGCCTTGTCTGCTTTGACATCAAGCAGCTTGGGAAGCAGCTCAAAAAATTAGGTATGCTCATTGTGCAGGACCAGGTATGGAACCGCGTCACCGTCAACCGGGCAGAAAGGAAATCCACCCGGTATTTTATGGACGAATTTCATCTTCTCTTGAAAGAGGAACAGACCGCCGCCTATTCCGTTGAAATCTGGAAGCGTTTCAGAAAATGGGGCGGCATACCCACAGCCATTACGCAGAACGTCAAAGATTTGCTTGCTTCCCGCGAAGTGGAGAACATCTTTGAAAACTCTGATTTTGTCCTCATGCTCAATCAGGCGGCGGGCGACCGGGCTATCCTTGCAAAGCAGCTCAACATCTCCCCGCAGCAGATGAAATATGTCACCCACACCGAAGCGGGCGAGGGGCTTATCTTCTACGGGAACGTGGTGCTGCCCTTTGTAGACCGCTTCCCGAAAGACACCGAGCTTTACCGGGTAATGACGACGAAGCCGGAGGAAGTGGGCGAAGCATGATAAAAAACGAAAAAAATATAAAACCACTGACACATTTAAGCCTGTTTACCGGGATAGGCGGCATAGACATAGCCGCCGAAGCCGCAGGCTTCACAACCGTCTGCCAGTGCGAATGGGCGGATTACCCAACCGCAGTATTGGAAAAGCACTGGCCGGACGTTCCACGTTTCAGAGATATACACACTCTGACAAAGGAGGCTTTCTATGAACGGACAGGAAAAAAAGAACTCACGCTGCTCTCCGGCGGCTTCCCATGCCAGCCCTTTTCCAGTATCGGGCCAAAAAAGGGGTTTGAGGACACCCGTTACCTCTGGCCGGAAATGTGCCGCGTCATTAACGAACTCCGGCCCCATTATGTGCTTGGCGAAAATGTTGCTAACTTCATCAATATGGGGTTCCACAAAACGCTCATTGACCTGGCAAAAGCGGGATATGCTGTTTGGACATTCGTACTTCCTGCTTGTGCCGTCGGCGCATGGCATGAACGCAAGCGAACTTTTATCGTGGGGATTGATGTTTCCTACTCCCCTTGCCGCCGACACAGGCTCAAGGACAAGGACGGAACGGATAAGCATATCCCCAAACGGGGCGTTCCGCCGGAAGAAACGGGACGGGAGGTACTGGTCGGCGGGGCTTTCGGAAACAATCTATTTTCTGACGCCGGTAACAGACCCGTCCCTGCGCTTCAACCCGGAATGGGTGGAATGGCTGATGGGCTTCCCACAGGGGTGGACGGAAATATCCTCTGGTGCATAGAGCCTACGGATATTCCCCGGCTGTCCCCGAACACCAAGGACAGGTCAAAACGCCTAAAAACGCTTGGAAACGCCGTAGTGCCGGCACAGGTTTACCCAATCTTAAAATATATCGCGGACATGGAAACCGGGAAATGTTCGGAATGGTGCGTCTGGGAAAAGGAGGTGGCAGACCATGAAACAGTATAAATCCAGTGACAAGACCATGCTGAAAATGACCCGCGAGGGGGCTGTCGAGGTAAACGCCGCCACCGGGAAAAAGAAACGTATCAGCAAGCGGATAAGGGACGCGGACTTTGCAAAGACCGAAGCACCGCAGCCGCCGGAACAGGCAGCGCAGACCATACCGGGCGGCGCAGCTCCCGCGCCCACAGCCGCCGCGCCGCCGCTTCCCCATGCGCCGGGGGCAGAACGGGAACAGGACACCGCCGCAGCCGAGCGCGTCTTGGAGCGTATCGACGGGGCGCGTACCAGAAAGGCGAGCAAAAAGGCGGCGAGGAAAGCACAGGCAGAAGCCACAGCAAAAGAAAAATCTTCCCGCTTGCAGTTTACCGACGAGGAACGGGCAACGCCGGAGCTTGAAAGGTATATCCGAAAATCGGACAAAGCAGCCGACCGTCTGGACGCGGCAAAGGCGGCTATCCCCAAAGAAAAGAAACTTGTACGGGAGCGCACCTTTGATGAAGCCACCGGGAAAGGCAAGACCCGCCTACATTTTGAGGAACAGGAAAAGCCCATAGGAAAGAATAAGCCCCACAATAACCCGCTATCCCGCCCCGCACAGGAAGCGGGTATTTTCGTCCACAACAAGATACATTCCGTTGAAAAGGACAATTCCGGCGTTGAGGGGGCGCACAAATCCGAAGAACTGGCAGAGCGCGGCGCAAAGTACGGGGTGCGGAAAGTCAAGGAGGGCTACCGCAGCCACAAGCTGAAACCTTACCGGGCGGCGGCAAAGGCAGAGAAAACGGCGTTCAAGGCGAATGTGGATTTCCAGTACCATAAATCCCTACATGACAATCCGCAGATTGCGGGCAATCCCCTTTCCCGCTTCATGCAGAAGCAGCAAATCAAGCGGCAGTATGCAAAGTCGGCAAGGAAAGGCGGCGCAAAAACGGCGCAGAAAGCCGCAGAGAACACCCGCAAGGCGGCAAAAAAGACCGCCGAGGAAACAAAAAAGGCAATCGCTTTTGTAGGGCGGCACCCGGCGGGCGTATGTATCGCCGTTGCCGCGCTGCTCTTATTCATCATGGTATCGGCGGGGCTTTCCTCTTGCGGCTCCATGTTCTCCGGCTTGATGAACGGCATACTTGGGACTTCCTACACGTCGGAGGACAGCGACCTTGTGGCGACGGAAAATAATTATGCCGCAAAGGAAAACGAGCTTCAGCAGCAGATTGACAATATCGAAAGCACCCACCCCGGCTATGACGAATACCGCTATGACCTTGACAGTATCGGGCATAACCCCCATGAGTTAGCGTCATACCTCACCGCCCTTTTACAGACCTACACCCCGCAGAGCGCACAGGCAGAGCTAAACCGCGTCTTTGCCATGCAGTACACTTTGACGCTGACGGAAGAAACGGAAATCCGCTACCGCACAGAAACAAGCACAGACCCGGAAACCGGGGAAACAACCACCGAGGAAGTACCCTACGAGTACCATATCCTCAACGTGAAGCTGACGAACAAGCCCATTTCCGAGATTGCGGAGGAACTTCTAACGCCACAGCAGCTTGAAATGTACCGCGTCTATCTGGAAACAAGCGGCAACAAACCGCTGATTTTCGGCGGCGGCTCCCCCGATATGGGCGCGTCCGAGGATTTAAGCGGCGTACAGCTTGTAAACGGCACACGCCCCGGCAACACCGCCGTTGTAGACCTTGCGAAGCGGCAAGTCGGCAACGTGGGCGGGCGACCCTTTTGGAGCTGGTACGGATTTAACAGCCGCGTGGAATGGTGCGCCTGTTTCGTTTCATGGTGCTACAATCAAGCCGGAAAGAGCGAGCCGCGCTTTGCCGGGTGCCAGTCACAGGGCGTACCCTGGTTCCAGTCACGCGGGCAATGGGGCGCGAGGGGCTATGAGAATATCGCCCCCGGCGACGCTATCTTTTTCGACTGGGACGGGGACGGGAGCGCAGACCATGTAGGGCTTGTTATCGGGACGGACGGGGAGCGCGTCTATACCGTCGAGGGCAATTCCGGCGACGCCTGCAAGATAAAGAGCTATCCCGTCAATTATGGCTGTATCAAGGGCTACGGCTTAATGAATTGGAACTAAAAACTGAAAATCTGAAAGGAGAAATTTATTGATGGCTATGAACAAAATTGAACGTATCGACAAGGAGATTGCAAAGACCCGCGAGAAAATCACCGAGTACCAGAACAAATTAAGGGGGCTTGAAGCGCAGAAAACCGAAGCGGAAAACCTGCAAATCGTACAGCTTGTGCGCTCCATGCGCCTTTCCCCGCATGAGCTTTCCGCTATGCTTTCCGGGGGCGGTATTCCGGGCATGGAAGCCGCGCCGGGCTACCCCGCAGAACCCGCAGACCATGACAACGAAGAAATGGAGGACACCGAGAATGAATAAGAGCAAATTTATCCGCAGCTTTTTTGTGCTGCTTACCACATTTATCTGTATGGGCGGCTTTTCCGTCACCGCCTTTGCACAGACCCCGGAGGGACAGGACGACACCGACGACAGCGGCGTTGTCTACGAGGAACCCCAAAAGGAAGAACCCCTTACCCCGGACGGGAACGCGACCCTTGTAGACGATTTCGGCGGCAACAAGCAGCTTATCACCGTAACGACCAAAAACGGCAATTACTTTTATATCCTCATTGACCGGGACGACGAGGGCGAGGACACCGTACATTTCCTTAATCAAGTGGACGAAGCCGACCTCTTAGCACTTATGGAGGACGGAAGCACCGAAACAGCCCCGCCCGCCGTTTGCAGTTGCACCGGGAAATGCGAAGCCGGGAAAGTAAATGTGAGCTGCCCCGTCTGCAAGGACAACATGACCGCTTGCAGCGGCAAGGAAGCGGAGCCGGAAACCGAAGAACCGCCGGAGCAGCCCAAAGAAAAAGGCAATGCGGGCGGGCTTGTGCTTTTCCTTGTCGTGGCACTTCTTGGCGGCGGGGGCGCGTTCTATTATTTTAAGTTTATGAAGCCGAAGCAGAACGTCAAGGGCGGCACCGACCTTGAAGATTTCGATTTTGACGATTACGACGAGGACGAGCCGGAGCCGGACGAGGGGGACGGGCTTTCTGATGAAGAACAGGAGGACGAGGAAGCATGACCCTGTTTACCGACAATCCCTTTGAAAAGATGATGATACAAAGACCGGGCGGGCGGCGTGACAATGTGCCGCCCGTTCCCCATTCCCCGGCTTGCGCTTCCTGCCTGTACAAAGGGCAGCTCCCTTGTGTGGGCTACTGTCTGAAACAGGTACAGGAGAAAAAGGCAAGCGAGCCGGAACGCTGAAAGGAGGATTTTTTCATGGCACTTAGACTTGTGATTGCAGAAAAGCCGAGCGTGGCGCAGACTATCGCCGCCGCGCTTGGCATTAAGGAAAAGAAAGACGGATATATCGAGGGCGGCGGCTACCTCATTTCATGGTGCGTCGGGCATTTGGTACAGCTTGCGGAAGCTGCCGCCTACGGGGAGCAATATAAAAAATGGAGTTTTGAGAGCTTACCCATTCTGCCGGAGGAATGGCGGTACGCCGTTGACCCGGACAAGGGGAAGCAATTCAAAACCCTAAAAGAGCTTATGCACCGCGCCGACGTTTCCGAAGTGGTAAATGCGTGTGACGCGGGGCGCGAGGGAGAATTGATTTTCCGCTTTGTCTACGAAGCGGCGGGCTGCAAGAAGCCCATGCGCCGCTTGTGGATTTCCTCAATGGAGGACGGGGCAATCAAGGCGGGCTTTGCTTCCCTCAAAGACGGGCGGGAATACGACGCGCTCTTTGCGTCTGCCCTCTGCCGCGCAAAGGCTGACTGGCTTATCGGCATTAACGCCACCCGGCTTTTCTCCTGCCTGTATGGAAAGACCTTGAACGTGGGGCGCGTCCAGACCCCGACCTTAAAAATGCTCACCGACCGGGACGCGGCTATCTCCCATTTCCAGAAAGAAAAATATTATCATGTGCGCCTTGATTTATCCGGCGCGGAAGCGGCAAGCGAAAGGATTGCAGACAAGGCAGAAGCCGACGCGCTGAAAGGGGCTTGCAAAGCGGGAAAGGCGGTATGCGTTTCCGTCACCAGAGAGAGAAAGAGCGCAGCCCCGCCGAAGCTCTTTGACCTTACCTCTTTGCAGCGGGAAGCGAACCGCATTTTCGGCTACACCGCGAAGCAGACCCTTGACCTTGCACAAGCCCTTTATGAAAAGCGGCTCTTGACTTATCCGAGGACGGACAGCAGCTTTCTTACTGACGACATGGGCGGCACCGCAGCGGGCATTATCAAGCTGCTTTGTGAGAAATTTTCCTTTATGGAGGGCTTGGGCTTCACGCCGGAGGTTGCAAAGGTAACAGACAGTAAAAAAGTATCAGACCACCACGCAATCATTCCCACTATGGAGCTTGCAAAGGCTGACCCAGACGCGCTGCCGGAAAGCGAGAAGAATATCCTTACCCTTGCGGGGGCGCGTCTGCTCTCTGCCACCGCCGAGCCGCATATTTATGAAGCGGTTACGGCGGTTTTCTCATGCGCTGATACGGAGTTTACGGCGCGGGGAAAGACGGTGCTTTCTGACGGGTGGAAAGAGATTGAACACAGATACCGGGCGACGCTGAAAGATAAACCCGACCCGGAGGACGGGGAAAATGCAGACGTGACGCTGCCGGAGCTTTCCGAGGGACAGGGCTTTCCTAACCCCGCCGCAAAAGTAACGGAGCATACCACAACGCCGCCGAAGCCCCACAGCGAAGCAAGCCTTTTGTCGGCTATGGAACGCGCCGGGAACGGGGACACCGACCCGGACGCGGAACGCCGGGGGCTTGGCACTCCCGCCACCCGCGCCGCCGTCATTGAAAAACTGGTAAAGGGCGGCTTTGCGGAGCGCAAGGGGAAGCAGCTTATCCCTACCAAAAACGGGAACAGCCTTATCTGTATTCTGCCGGATATGCTCACTTCCCCACAGCTTACCGCAGAATGGGAAAACAATCTGACGCAGATAGCAAAGGGAGCCGCAGACCCCGGCGAATTTCTGTCCGGCATTGAAGCTATGGCGCGGGAGCTTGTGCAGACACACGCCGCCGTACAGGAGGATAAAAAGGGCTTGTTCAGAGAGGAAAAGCCCTCTATCGGCAAATGCCCCCGGTGCGGTTCCCCCGTCCATGAGGGCAAAAAGAATTACTACTGCTCTAACAGGGAATGTGCCTTTGCCATGTGGAAGAACGACCGTTTCTTTGAGGAACGCAAGACCGCTTTTTCCCCGAAGATTGCCGCCGCGCTCCTTAAATCCGGCAAAGTGAACGTGAAAAAGCTGTATTCCCCGAAAACAGGCAAGACCTACGACGGAATTATCGTTTTGGCTGACACTGGCGGGAAATACGTCAACTACCGTATCGAAGTGCGGAAGAACTAAAAACTGGAATAGCAAGCATAGGAAGCGGGTACCCACTTCCGTAAATCCCTGTCCTGCCGCTGACGCGCCGGACGGGGATTTTGCTTGTTGGGAAGTTTCCCAAACCCTCTAAAAAAAGAAAAAATTGTTGGCATAACGCACAGCCCACCGTAGAACGGGGCGAACCCCAAAAGCGCGGCGGTGCGCCGCCATTTCAGAAAGGAGCGAATGAATGGAAAAGAAAAAAGGTTACTCCATGTTTGAGCGTGACAAGTTAGACCCGGCTGACAGTATGCGGATAGAGCGAAATATTTATTTTGAGGAACAGACCGCTGACCTTTCCGGGCTTACCGCCCTGCCCTTAGAACAGTTACAGGCATTGCGGGAAGAATACGTGGCGGCTGAACAGGCAGCTTTTGAAGCCTTGCAAGAACAGGCGGCGGCATGGGACGAACAGGCGGGAAAGACCCTTGCCATTGACAAAGCCATTGAGTATGTGAGGACACCCGAAGCTACGCATACCGCGAACCAGTGGGAAGCTACGGACTACGGGAAGCACATCAGCAACCGCGTCTACCAAATGCGCTACCACATATCCGAGAATACCCGGTATGACAGGGAAAAAGAGAAATCCATTCCCTATTCGTGGACGCTTTCATGGAGTATTTACACCAACAGCCCCCACAATTACGGACAGGCAAAAATCGCCGGACAGGAAAGGAAAGTCTTTGCAGACAAGGCGGCTATGGAAAAATATCTGAATGGGCGTATCAAAGCCTATCAGCATTTATTCACCGAGGTATCGCCGCCTATCCCGCCAGAGTATGCAGACCATTTCAAAGTAAACGGGCAGCTTTTACCGGGCTATGCTATCGAGGGCGAGGAACGGGCGCAGCCTACCGCTGAAAAAGCAGCCCCCGCCCCGGCAGAACCGCCACAGGACACAGAACAGAGAAAGGAGCGTGAAACCATAAACGAGCAGTTTTCAATTTTAATTGACAGCCGCAGCCGCTTTGAAACAGGCGAAGCGGGCGGCGCGTGGCTTCCCATGCCGACCACAACAGAGCAGCTTCACGCTGCTATGGAAAGCGTCGGCATTACCGCAGACAACCCGCAGGATTTTTTCATCAACGGGTATGCTTCTACGGAGGACTATCCCTTTGACTTGCCGCTTTCCATTATCCAAAGCGCAAGCATGGACGAGCTGAATTATTTTGGTAAACTTCTGGAAATGCAGAGTGACGGGGACAAGGATAAATTTGCGGCGGCGGTTACACATGGCGAGTATGCCGGAAGCATGAAAGACCTTATCAACCTTGCACAAAACCTTGACTGCTACTGGCTTTATCCCACTGTCCGCAGCGAAGAAGATTACGGCTATTACCTTATCGACGAACTGGACGAGCTGGAGCTTCCCGAAGAAGCAAAGAAATATTTCAAGTATGAAGAATACGGGCGGGACGCAGTTAGCAAGGATAAAGGGCAGTTTACCGAACAGGGCTATATCTATAACAATCAGAACACCTTTACCGAATGGTATCGGGGAACGGAAAACGAGATACCCAAAGAATACCGCGTTATGAGCTTTCCGCAGCCGGAACGCGACGGACAGGACAAGACCTTTATGGACGCAGCCGCCACAGAGCAGACCGCCAGAACCGCCGCAGAACAGCCACAGGAGCCGCGCCCGGTTATCCCTATCGTGCTGACGAGTGGGAAGCCCGCAGAAAAGCTCAAAGAGATTACCGACCGTCTGGAACAGGGCATTACAGAACTCTTTGACAGCGAGCGTTACCGGGAATATCTGAAAGTCATGTCAAAAT
>OLRV01003066.1_pt1 | contig 12094 bp, 8 predicted proteins | sample 1672421 | NCBI WGS metagenome assembly OLRV01 (sample SAMEA3136684, study PRJEB25190) | human gut metagenome | biome: human gut; feature: human-associated habitat; material: faeces | place: Austria | collected 2013
AGCTGGGCAGGGTAGTTATACCCAAAGAGATACGGAGGACGCTGCGTATACGGGAGGGCGACCCGTTGTCGATGACATTGGCACGGTGGGAGACGTTTTGCTTTGTGATGGACGATTTGGCTAAGAGGCAGGGGTGGGGGTAGTACATAATGACGAAAATAAGAATGGCGACCGTAGGTATCCGAGAGGGATGAATCATGGAAACGAATCGCCCGAATCTATTGCAGCGCAACGGATTCGGGCGATTTTCTCTGTGTCAATAAGGTTAGTAAGGGTAATTGTTATACGCGCCTTTGCACTACTTAAGTGTCACTGGTACGGCATTTAGCCTGTTTTTGGAATCAATGATCGATTTATAAATATCTTTGATTCCAGCTTCTCTTGCCATGCTGACAACAAGATTTTCTTCCTTTACTCCCATTCTTAAACCCAGGATAATCCCGCTTGGAATCCATTCCATCATAACTGGCGGCTTCATTGGGCAAGCAGTTATCATACGCCATTCTTCATCGTATTCATGGCATTTCCTCTTGATCAGAGTTGTTCTTTCTCTTTCCCATGTACCATTCCCCACGCTATCATACAGATATTTGGGAATTGTCGTATCAGAAATTTCGCCGATCTTGTTCAGCATTACAAGTTTTGCGAAATTAGTAGCATTATACGGAGCGTTCGAATAGTAGATGGGATATAACGGTGTGCCGAAATTTTTGATTCCACAGTTTTGACATTTTTCCTGTTTCCCGCATAAATAGTTTTCTTTCTTTTCAAGATCATAAATCTGAACAAAGCCTCTGTGTTGGTCTGCGTATTTTAGCCAGAGAACCTCATTAAAACCATTCTCGGAAAAGCAAATCGACCAAGTGTCTTTCTTTATCTCATCTCGCAATGCAAGCGCAGAACTAAGAAAATTTTCGACGAGTCCATTTGAAAGCATCTTTGTTACATTGTCAGCTGTAAAAAAGGCTTTCTGCTCTTCAGTCAGCATGCCGCCAAGAACGTCCTTGACACCTTCTGTGACTGCTTCTGTGCTTTCACGAGTTTGAAATGCCGTCAGAAATTCTTGGTGAATAGAGTCAATATCAATATGTAAAAATGTATCAAAGGGATCGTCATAATAGTTTGCCGAAGAAAAATAGAGCCTATTTGTACGAAGTGCTTCCAAGCTATTAAGATTGACAGGACGATAGCGAAATAAAAGTTTCGGAAACCGTATCGCTGCCATCAGTTGTTTTGCATCCTGTGATAGGTCAAGTCCGGGTAATGCCATAAAGTTTTCCAGAACGCTTCTCGTTCTTGTGCATTCATTCTTTCAGCCCCCTATCTTCCACCGCATTCACGCCGCCAGCGCATTGGCATTGACCCGTTCAATCGCCTGTCGGATGCCTGCCCACACGGACAGGTCTGTGAACACTTCCACGATGCTGCCGTAGTCGGTAAACGGTGCTTCCTGCAAAACGGACATATCTTTCATCATGCCGTTATGGACGATGTACTCCACAATCTGATTTACGAAATAAATCTGTCGGCTATCGAGGCTGGCATCGTTCAGATACTGCGCAAACGCCTCCTTTGCCGCGTTCATGTCAACCCCGACGATTTCTCGCACGAACTCGCCCAGCGGCTTTTGCCCATACTCGGCCTCATAGTCCTGCTTGGTGCCGACTTCACTCCAAAGAATTTTCTCCAGTGCCTGTACATCTTCCGCGGTCAGGGGAACATTGCTTTTGAGCTTGGCAATCACCACATTGTCCATGTGCTGCCGCACATAGAATTCTGCTTTAGCCTTGTAGTTCTTAAGGTCATCATTTTCCAAATCTGATTCATTCCAGTCTACAGAGAGAATCTCATCATCAAAATTCGTATCATAGCGCACGCTGGTTTGCGGGATATACTTCATAAGGTCTCGCAGATTTTCCCGGATATGCTCAAATTCGTTGATTCCGGCATTCTCTACATAGTCCGTATGCAGAATTTTGTCGATCAATTCGGCTTGCGCCATGATTTCCGGGATGTTCGCCACAGATGCAACAGCGGAAACCTTCTTAAACAGGTCGCTGCGGGCTTTGCCGTATTTCTTTCCGACGAGATAGGCAAGCTCAATGCCGTATATCAGCGCATCGAACCGCATCGCCTTAGCATCGTCTTCCTCCGGCGTGATGAGCGGTGCCAACTCCTGCCCCATGAGCAGGGTGTCCTCATAGGTCATGGCGTTATAGTTATCGGGATTTGCATACAGCTCCACATATTTCAGGTGCTGGCGCACTGCAAAGTTCTCTTTGTTCAGTTCCTGCACCTTGCGCACCATGTCATCCACCAGTGTCTTGCGGAAGGCAATGAGATCCGTTGTCTGATACGCCAAGTCTTGCAATTTGAACGCAATTTGGGCCTTCAGATGGAAGATCGCTCCTTGTAAGGCAATCATATTGGCAGTGGGCCGTCCCTTGTTCATGCGAAAGAACTCAAAGTTGCCGCAAAAGTCAAAGATGTAGAACTTGTCCTTATCCTTACCGTCCAGCAGCCTCGGGCACAGACGGGTGCCTCGCCCGATCATCTGCCAGAACTTCGCCTTGCTCATGACCTTCTTGAAAAACACTAGATTCAGCACCTCCGGCACGTCAATGCCGGTGTCCAGCATATCTACGGAAATGGCGATTTGAGGCAGTTTCTTCGGATCGGAAAACTCGTCAATGGCGCTTTGGGCATAGGTCATATAGTTGTCGATGACCTTGGCAAAACCGGGAAGATGCGGATATTCCTGATTGAAAACCGCGAGGATTTTCTCTGCATGGGTGTGATTTTTTGCGAAGATGATGGTTTTGCCCAATTTGTTGCCGTAGTCGATGGTCAGGCCATTGGTCATCAGCGTATTCAACACCTGCCGGATGGTATCTTCATTGAAAATCCACTCGTTCAGCGCCGACGATGCAATACTCTCCGGAAGTTCACCATTCTCGTCCTCAAAAGTGTCCTCGTAAGCCCGCTTGTCCGCGTCGGAGAGTTCATCGTAGACAATGCCCTGTTCAATGAATTTCAGTTTCGTTTCTACAGACAGGAAATCCACCAGATACCCGTCCTTGACCGCCTGCGCCAGCTCATAGCCATAGGTGGGAACGCCGTTTTCCAGCTCAAATATCTCATAGGTATTCTTGTCAATTTCGTCTTTCGGCGTGGCTGTCAGCCCCACCAGCGGCGCGTCAAAGTAGTTGAAAATATCCCTGTATTTGTTGTAAACGGAGCGGTGAGCTTCGTCGCAGATGACCAGATCGAAATGCCCGCAGGTGAAGAGTTTGCCCTCCTCGTCCTGTACACTGTCAATGACATTGTACATGGTCTGATAGGTCGAAAAGACGCAGTGAGCGGTGTAGTTATCCTTCTCTTCGCAGAGGTTAGTAACGGAGAGATTGGGCAACAGATTCACAAAGCTGCGCTTTGCCTGGGTGACCAGACTGTTGCGGTCAGCAAGGAAGAGAATATTTTTCACCCAACCATGCTGGAGCAGCACATCGCATAGGGCAATAACTGTTCTCGTTTTTCCGGAGCCGGTGGCCATAACCAGCAGCGCCTTGCGGCGGTTCCGGGCAAAGGCATCGCAGGCTGCCTTGATCGCGCCCTTCTGATAGTAGCGACCGGCGATTTTGCGATCCACCATAATATTTTTGAGGCTTGTCCGCATGGTCTGGAGATTGAACAGTTTTTCCAGATCCCGCTTGGGGTAGATAGCGGCACACTTGCGTTCGGGATAGATATTGTCCGTAATGCGGGTCTCAAAGCCATTGGTCAGGAAAATGACCGGGCGGCGGTGATACTTCTTCTCCAACAGGTCGGCATAGAGCTTTGCCTGCTGGCGTCCCTTGGCCACATCCACGCAGGTGCGCTTGGCCTCCACCACTGCCAGTGGGCGGCCGTCGTCCCCGTAGAGCACATAGTCCGCATAACCTACCTCGGACTTGTTTGGCATACCGGGCAGTTCTACCTCATTCAGCCAGTTCTTCCCCTCTATCCATCCGGCGTCGGTGAGCATGGTGTCGATGTAAAGTTTCCGGGTCTTGTATTCGGACAAATCCAGCGGCTTCGGCACATAGGTCTGCTGCTGCGCGGTACGGCGGGCAGTCAGTTCTTCCTTCAAGGCGGCATTCTCCGCCATGAGGGCTGCAAAATCCACATCGGGTATCGTCTGCGAAGGAACTGCGGGCGCTTCGGCGGGCTGCATCAGCAAGGAACGGTCAAAATGCCCCTCTGTGTAGCTCTCACCATAGCAATAGGCCACAAAATCCAGAAGGACATAGAGGTTTTCTAGACACAGCGCCGCCTGCTCCTCGGTGATTTTCTTGCCGGTGTGGGCGGCATTGTTTCCCATGCGGCGGATCAGATCCATCCGCCGCCAGATGTCTGCGCCCACGATGTCCCGGAAGTCTTCGGTATTCATGAGACTCACCAGCGAATCCTGATAAGGCATAACCAGCGCCTTGTCCACGGAGTACATCCACTTCACGGCAAACTCCATCGCCCTGCGGCAGTTCAGTACGCAGGCGGATGGATCGATGGGCAGAATACGCTCGGCGGAGACGGCAACAGGGGCGAAGGAGGAAAATTGTGGGGTGGAGAGGAATGTGTCAAAGTTGGTCATGGAATCACCTCGTTGCAAATTCTTTTGCCTTGGCACACCAAGATGTGACGGTGTCATGATCCAGAGTGATAGTTTTAGCGCAGGCTGATTTCACGTCACAGATGTATAAGGCGGTATACTCAAAAACGAATACTGTTGAGAATTTTCTGATGTATTGCAAAGATTCCTGTTCTGCCCATATAGCAAACTCCTTTATGTCCCGTTCCTCATAGTAGTCGAATAATGGTGAAAAAACAAATAAACTATTCGCTATACAGGGCTTGTAATGTTGTAATCTTAATAACTTTTCTCTATATGCTCTTTGCAGCAACCCGGGATATACCCAAACGGCTTCTGGTACATATGCAGCAACTATTCCTTTATGACATATCAACTTATTTCCAAGTTTTTCAAAGCAATCTACTGATTTCGGGTCTAGTTCACTGATATTTTTCTCTTTAATGTTTTTGAAGAGACCCGCTGATTTTCCAGCATTTTTAAAGAATAATCTCGTCACCTCAATGCCCTCATTTTTCCCGGTGAGTAAGTCAGGCTTGTCTTGAAGTTGTATGTTTTGATATGTGTCTGGCATGGTAGCTTCCAAAACGAGTTTTGCCAAATATTCAAAATAATTTTTTTCTAAATCGTGCTTCATGTTCACCCAAAATATTTCTGCATCAGGCTGTCAAACAGCAGTTGTGCTTCGTCTAATGCCTTCTGTACGGCAACTTTTGATTTGTCGGTCTGTTCGGCGAAGGCTGCATATTGGTTTTGCAATTCTATTGAAGGCATAATAAGGCGCATTGCCTTATAGCCTCCAACATTAAAATGTTGTTGGGCTGCGCCACCAGTTCGCTCACGGATTTGATTCATTCCGTGTGGCATATTTGTAAATGCTGCAAGAAATATTGAATTGACTTTGCTATTGTCAGGATGAGCGATGATAATATCAACCGCATTATATCCGTCATACTTTTCCGTGGCAACACAGGCTGTTCCTGGAGCACCAGACCTAACTACAAGAACATCGTTCTTATGAACAACAGACTTCTGATTTTTTTGGTGGCCTTCTTCTGTAAAATAGACCCAATCACTATCTTTCACATGCATTTCACCAATATTCAAAGAGCGAAATGCCGGAATGCCTTTATCCGTATAATACTGCGTCGGCTTAATTACCACGCCCACGCATACATCTGCTACATCACCAATAGTGCAACAAGGCCATTTATCAAACTCGGTTTCCGTACCAAACAGTTCGATAAATCGGGCTTTGACGAGTTCATCCAACTTTTGAAGCTGCCGTTGGCGAGCTTCTATAATTTTCTCAGCTTTATCAAGCACATCCACAATTTGCTTCTGCATTGACAAAGCAGGTATTGGCACCTCAAAATTGCGTAGTATAGAAAGATTAATGTTATTCTGCGCAACTCCTCGTCCCAAAGAGGTTACATGCGACTTCTTAGATTTAAGGAAGTAGTACAGATAATCCGTTAAAGCTTCCGACTGATTTTTGATAGTAATTCCAGCAATAGCTTGATTTGTACAGGCTCTTATTGTCAATATTCCCGCTTCGCCAAGCGTTGCAAAAATAGTAAATAGAATTGTTCCGGCCGAAAGTATTTTTGCAGACGAGCCTTCAAGTCCTGCCTGTGTAATATACTCATCCACTTCACCGACATACTTTCCTTTTATATTCCCTATTTTTATCCACGGGATAGTGCCACCCTCCCAGAATTCTGTGATTGCCCTTGACGGGGTCCCACCAGAAACAACATCGCAGAGTTCCCCAAGTTTGTATTTCATTCCTTCATCCCCACAAATCCGAATTGTCATTCCTTCTCATTTTCTTCGGTAACGCTCTCAATCATTCCGACCACTGCATTTCCAAGCAGCATCGTCTGCGCATTTCCGGAAGTAACAACAGACCGCCCGGTTTGGGATTCGATCTCCTTCCGGGCGTTTCCTGCAACTTTACCACCCTGTTTGGCAACGGCACGGTTCTCCTCCAATCCGTGTGGATTCTGCGCGTTGGTAAGTTCCGTCGTGGTGGCCTCGGCCAGCATGTTCAGCGCCAGCTCCAGCGTGCTCATGTTATCCCGCAGATTTTCTTTTTTCAGGCCCTTGTAGTTTTTATACTGCCGGGTCGTCATACCAGACCACGCCTTTGTGACCTCATCGGTCAAAATCCCATATTCCGTTCCCTTTTTGACACCGTGGGCATCCCATGCATCTGTCAATTCCTTGCGGGCGCGAATGGTCTGCAGCCGCTGGTTAATCCATTCGGGAGAATAACCTTTCTTTGCGTAGGTATCCAGCGCGCGCTCGATGGTCAGCTCTGGATCGATGATTTCCTCAATGCGCTCACGACCGACCATAGCCAGCCACAGCTTAAATGGTTCTGCTTTCTTGGAAGGAATGGATTGGATGATGCGAAGAAGCTGCTCCGTGGTGGCTACATCAGTCAGACGGCGCTTGCCGTCAGCCGCCTTCAATTTCAACTGCTGACAATTTGTCAGCAGTTCTGATGCCCCTTCTGACTTTAGTCTTTCTTTTAGTTTTGCCCAATAATTGCTTGCACCTCTTGGTGTCGATTGTTCTGTCAGGGCTTTGACAACATCTACAATTGAAAAGTACCATTCTTCCTTAGTCTCATCCCATGCAGTGCGGATCATTTGATCTTCAAACATTTGCAGCTTATCATTCTCTGTCATGTTCTGTCTCCTTCCAGCATCCCCTCCAACTCATCCATCGCTGTGCCAATTTCCTTCTCCAGTTTCCGCAGCTGGGCCATGATCTCGCTGGTGGGCGGGTACTCCACAGGCTTGTACTCGGTTTTCTTGTATTTGTTGATGGACAGGTCATAGCCGTTTTCTACGATCTCCGCCTTGGGCACGAAGAAGGATTTTTCCGTGCGCTGGCGGTCTTTTTCGGCATCCAGATTGCGGAACCGTGCAATGATATCAGGGATATCGTTGTCTGCCACCGGGCTGCGCTTATCGTCCAGCGAAAAGCCGTCGGCGGTCATATCATAGAACCACACATTGTCTGTACCACCGTGGCCGGTCTTGGTGAAGATCAGCACCGCGGTAGACACCCCTGCATAGGGCTTGAATACGCCGCCGGGCATGGAAATCACGGCCTCCAGCCGGTTGCCGTCCACCAGTTCCTTGCGGATGGCTTTGTGTGCGGTGGAAGAGCCGAATAGCACACCGTCTGGGACGATGCAGGCGCAGCGTCCGCCGATGCGGAGCATCCGCAGGAACAGCGCCAAAAACAGCAGCTCGGTTTTCTTGGTCTTGCAGACTTTCAGCAGATCTGCCGACACGGTGTCTGCGTCCAGACTGCCCTTGAACGGTGGATTGGCAAGAATCAGAGAATACTTTTCCTTGTCCGGGTTCTGATCGGACAAGCTGTCCCGGTATTCGATAAAGGGATTGTCAATGCCGTGGGTCATCATGTTCATCGCACCGATGCGGAGCATGGTTCTGTCCATGTCGTAGCCGAAAAACATGTGGTTCATATAGTGATCCTTCTTCTGGCGGTTGAAGAAGATTTCTTCTTTGCGGTGCTCCTTCAGGTATTCACCCGCAGAAACAAGGAAGCCGGAAGTGCCGCAGGCCGGGTCGCAGATCACATCGTCCGCTTTTGGGTCCATCAGCTCCACCATCATGCGGATAATATGGCGCGGGGTACGGAACTGGCCGTTGAGGCCTGACTGGGCAATTTTGCTCAGCAGATATTCATAGGTATCGCCCCGCACATCCACCGCCTGAGATTCGTTCATCAGGCGATAAATCTCGTCCAGCGCATCCACTACTTTGGATAGCAGAAGCGGCGTGGGCAGCTTGAAAATGGCATCGTCCATGTACTTGGAATAGGCGCTGTTCTTATCCCCGTGGAGGTTCTTGATGAACGGAAACACCCACTCCTGCATCACGCTGTACATCTTTCCGGCGGGGAAATCGTGGAATACACTCCACTTAAGCTGCTGGCCATCGATGGTACGGTCACCGACATGCACCTCATCTGCAAAAATGCTCTGATACGGCAGCCCCAGCATGGCAGCTTCCTTGGCCCGGAGATTGTCGGTGTCATCCAGATCATGGATGAACATCAGATAGGTGATCTGCTCGATAACATCCAGCGGGTTCACCAGTCCGCCCGCCGCAAAAATATCCCAGAGGCTGTCGATTTTGTTTTTCAGTTCACCTGTAATCATTTATTCTCTCTCCCTGTTCCAAGTATAAGAAGTGTAGCGTCCGCCGCCGATTTTCAAGATTTCTCCAGACTTTATCAAACCCGCCAGTGCGCGCTGGACGGTGATCTGGCTGATATCCGGACATTTGGCCATGATTTCACTCTTGGTGATCTTGCCAAGGTGGTTCTTGATGATCTCCCGCACACGGTCGGGCTTGGACAGGCCCTTGGTGGTCAGCAGCTCGATCCGGCTCTCGAAATCCCGGTACGCCGCCACCAGAACACCCAGCATATAGGTGACAAAGGAGGCATAGTCGTTGGTTCCCTCATGCCAGTTGTATGAACTCTGCTGCAAAGCTTCGTAATATGTTTCCTTGGTGTCGGAAATCAATTTCTCAATGCTGATATACTTGCCCACGATATAGCCAGAGCGGTACAGGAGCAGCAGTGTCAGGAGCCTGCTCATGCGGCCGTTGCCATCGTTGAAGGGATGGATACAGAGAAAGTCCAGAATGAAGATGGGAATCAGCAGCAGCGGGTCGAGTTCAGCATCCTGCATAGCCGCTTCAAACGCGCTGCACAGCGCCGTAATAGCCTCCGGCGTTTCCCATGCAGGGATCGGTTGAAAGCGGGTAATCTGCTCACCATTCGCCAGTTCTTCTGCAATGACATTGTCGGAGTTTTTGTAGTTTCCTCCGATAGTTTTTCCGCTGAATTTTAATAAGTCGCGGTGAAGCTGCAAAATGATAGATGGCTTTGGAGGAATGAAATCGTGGCTTTCATGAATCGTTGCAAGCACATCGCGGTATCCAGCAATCTCTTTTTCACTACGAGTTTTTGGCATTGTTTTATCACGCACGATTTTCTTCAGCCTGTCATCCGTGGTGATAATTCCCTCGATGCGGTTAGATGCCTCTGTGCTCTGAATTTTCGCAACTTCCAGAAGTTCAGACAACGCATCCGCTTTAGCCTCGATAAAGAGATTTTGCTGCCCCTTGTATTCGTGAATCTGCGTCAGGTAGGCCACGACCTCTGGCGTCAGCAATTTGTTGTATTCTGTTTTGAAGTCGAACGCTCTCATGCACTGCCCTCATTTGAAATTCAATTTCATCAAATCTCATCGAATGATGCAATTATAGTATATCCTTGAATTACATCGCTGTCAATATCAATTTTCTCATTTTTGCATTAATGATAAAATTAGAATTTGGCTGTCGTCTGCTACGCATCATGTCCCCTCGCAGGCGCTGACAATCGAAAGCTGTATCGTAACGATTTCAGATTGTCAGCAAAAAGGAAGTCCGCCACTCATCGGTACGGACTTCCTTTTGCATTTTCTGAGCAGGTGTTCCAAACTGCGTTTTTACAGTTTGGGTACCCGTCTGCGAAGAAAATATGGGGAGTTCAGAGGGGAATATTCCCTTTGACGCAGGGTTTCCAATAGGGGCGCGCAGCATCCCTGTTGGCACACGATTTTCCGTAGGAAAGTCTAGTGTGTTATACCTTTGCTTCCGGCTGACGCGGGAAAGGGGCTGGCTTCGCCATCTGCTATGAGGGCAGATAGTGGTAGGCAGACACTTTTCTGCGTCAGTAGGACAGGCGGATTTTGTGACGTGGGTTACGGCGCAAATGCAGGATTTTTGAGAAGCAAAATCCGACTGGCCGGAAAAGGAAGTGAAGGTATATCCAGCCCTCATCCCGCCGCAGCGCTGCCTTTGTTTCAGCGTTTCTTTCGTTTTCCCTTGACGTGGGTCATGGTCGCTTTTCCACGCTGGCTGATGGGAGTTTTCAGGTGTTTGGACAGCTTCAGCACCTCGATCAAGTTGACAAACTGTTCCATTGTGATGGCATCGTAATCGATCCCTAATGTGACAAGTAATGCTTTTGCTTTCTTTTCTTCCGAGCTTCCCTCAAAGTTCATTGCCTCCCGTAACTGGTTCTGCATATTTTCTGCAAAGGAGACTTCATCCGCCGTCATGGTATCGGGGCGGTGTTCACTCCGAATATCACGAAGAATGCCTTTCAGGTCATCTGCAATCAGGTTCCCAAAATATTCATCTTCCCGAATCTGCGCCACTTCTAATGTCCGCAGATGCAGGTCATTTTCTTCGCCGCCATTTTTCATCAATGCCATCTGCCGGACGGCTTCCAGCACGGCGTTCATATCGTTGACGCGCATATCTGCGATCCGGTCAACGTAAATTTCCGCATCCAGCATGAAACGCTGGAAATCCTTGTGGCAGATCAACTCCGACAGCAACCGGTGGTTGAACTTGCCCGTTTTCAATACATCAATCGAAGCATCACTCAAATGCAGCTCATGTAAAGCTGGGTTTGGGTGATTTTTTGTTTCCGTTCGTCCCATCAGATAGTCGCAGGAAACACCGTAATAGTCCGCCAGCAACAAAATGCTGTACGGGCTGATGTCCTTGCCGTTATCTGCTTCATATTTGCCAAGTGCGGATTTCTAGATACCCACCTCGGCAGCAAGCTGCTCCAAGGTCAGCTTTCGCTCTACTCGTAAATCTTTCAACCGCTCTCCGATTGTCAGCTTGACTTGCATACAGCAGCCTCCGTTTCCATTTTCCTGTATTATATCATGCTTTTTCATTTTGTGTCTCAAAGCGTGGAAAATCTCAACTTCTACCCCGCTTTTCCTACCTCTTGGATATACGGGAAAGGGCCTGTTTTCTTACTAAAATTTAGACATAAACCACGCAGAACCTTGAAAATTTCATGACCGTCCGATGAGGATATGCTTTCCAGAGAAGTATCGCATTCAGCGTACCAAGGAAGAGGCAACGCCGGGGTAAGGACTCGGGCAGGAACGGCATCGGGTAGAACGGCGAAGTTCAATTATTTTACAGGAGGAAACAGGTATGGATTTATTTACACAAATCAAGATGGCAGTTTCCGTGAAAGAGGCTGCCGAATACTACGGATTGGAAGTAAATCGTGGCAGCATGATCTGCTGCCCCTTCCACGCCGACCGCACGCCCAGCATGAAGCTGAACGAGGAGTACTTCTACTGCTTCGGCTGCGGAGCGCACGGCGATGTTGTCGCACTGACTGCGCAGCTTTTTGACCTCCCACCGGCAGAGGCCGCCAAGAAGCTGGCGGCAGACTTCGGCATTGTCGAGCAGAAGCCATCCGTTCTGACGAAACTGAAGCGCAGCAAGTCGCAGGCGGAGCTGGAAAGCCGCAGCTTCCGTGTGCTGGGGGATTACCTGCAAATCTTGCAGGACTGGAAGGCGCATTGCGCGCCGCAATCGCCGGAGGATGCCA
>OLRV01003067.1_pt1 | contig 12092 bp, 12 predicted proteins | sample 1672421 | NCBI WGS metagenome assembly OLRV01 (sample SAMEA3136684, study PRJEB25190) | human gut metagenome | biome: human gut; feature: human-associated habitat; material: faeces | place: Austria | collected 2013
CGTCATCCGCCCTGGCCTGCCTGGCATCAGCGAAAACATCGAAGTCCACAGCATCGTCGGCCGCTTCCTGGAACACAGCCGTCTCTTCTACTTCTACAACGGCGGCAAGGAAGACGTCTTCATTTCTTCCGCTGACTGGATGCCGCGCAACCTCAACGAACGCGTCGAACTGATGACGCCTGTCGAATTCCCGCCCCATAAGGAACGGGTCAAACGCATCCTGAAACTTTATTTCGACGACAACGTCAAGGCCTATGCCATGAACAGCGACGGCTCGTACCGCTACCTCGCCGACGAACGGGGCGACAAACCGGCTGTCAACGCCCAGGAAACATGCCAGCGTCAGGCCGAACGGCTGGCGTCCGAACGGAAGAAGGAAAAACGCCAGTTCCGCAAAGTCGTCCTGCGTCCGCGTCCTGCTGAAGAAGACAAGTGATTTGACAAGCCTTTTCCTCTTTGTTAAAATGAAAAGAAACGCTTAGGAGGAATGGCATGAACTGGAAAAGATTCAGCTTGACTGGATTCAGGAATAAAGGTCCCATTACACGGATGTATGCGACGCTGATCGCGCTCTTGGTCATCGTCTCCCTGACGGGCTTCATCGACCGGGGGAAATCAGTGACCCTCGTCGCGGACGGCACGACGCGCCAGGTATATACGCACGCTGTCAATGAACAGGCATTGATGCGGGAAAACAATATCGCTATGGGCGACCATGACGAAATCGACGTCTCGACGCAGAAACTCGAAGACGGCAGCTACGTCAAAGTGCGCCGGGCCATCCCGGTCACCCTGGAATACCGTGGCCAGACCCAGGAAGTCTATACGGCCAAGCATAATTCACAGGAAGTGGCCGAACAGTACGGCTACAGTAAAGAAAAGTACCGTCCCTACGGCGACGTCCAGCAGTCGCTCCAGGCCGGTCAGCACATCGTCATCGGCCACGTCTCGCGCAAGACGATCACCGAAGATGAAGTCGTACCGTACGCCATCGAAAGCATCCCTGATGAAACGCTGGGCCAGGGCGAAGAAAAAGTCGTCCAGGAAGGCCAGAACGGCCGCAAGCGGGTCAAGCTGAACATCGTCAGTGTCGACGGCCAGGTCGCCGACAAGGAAACGGTTTCGACAGAGCTCATTTCGGAAATGCAGCCCCTCATCCGCAAAGTCGGCACGAAGGCGACCGTTGAAATCAATACCAACAGCGGCGATATCTCGCACTACCAGAAAGTCATCACCATGGAAGCGACAGCGTACCTGCCGACGGACGGTGACGGCCAGTGCATCACGCGCATGGGGACGCGGGCCCGCTACGGCGTCGTCGCCGTCGACCCGAACGTCATTCCCCTGGGCTCGACGGTCTTCATCCCGGGCTACGGCGTAGCCCGCGCCGAAGATACGGGCGGCGCCATCCTCGGCAACCGCATCGACCTCTGCATGGAAGATTACGATGCCTGCATGAACTTCGGCCGCCACACCGTACCGGTCTATGTCCTGAATTAAATTTTTCATTATCCGCTACGAACTGCAAACTTACAACTCAAAGCAAGGGCAGGCATTTGAAAAAATGCTTGCCCTTGTTTGTCATATATGCTATAATACCAAAGGTTTGAATACCAAACCCTAAAATACACACGCTTGGCGAGCTCAGCACTGTGTCCGTTCCCCGTGGGGAAGGGTGAAGATGAGCGATGACCGGGCGGAGGAAAAAACAGGAGGAATCACAATTATGGCAGTAGTATCTATGAAACAATTATTGGAAGCCGGCGTTCATTTCGGTCATCAGACCCGCCGTTGGAACCCGAAGATGGCTCGCTTCATCTTCACGGAACGCAATGGTATCTACATCATCGACCTGCAGAAGACCGTTAAGAAAATGGACGAAGCTTACAATTTCGCCCGCGACCTGGCTGCTGAAGGCGGCAAGATCCTCTTCGTAGGCACGAAAAAACAGGCCCAGGAAACGATTAAAAACGAAGCAGAACGTTGCAACCAGTTCTTCGTCAACGAACGTTGGCTCGGCGGCATGCTCACTAACTTCCAGACCATCGAAAAGCGCGTAAAACGCCTGAAGACTTTGGAAAAACAGGCAGAAGACGGCACTTTCGAAGTTCTGCCCAAGAAAGAAGTTACGGTCCTCAAACATGAAATGGAAAAACTTCAGAAATACCTCGGCGGCATCAAAGACATGAAGAAGCTCCCGGATGCACTCTTCATCATCGACCCGAAAAAAGAAGAAATCGCTGTTTCTGAAGCCCGCAAACTTCATATCCCCATCATCGCTACGGTTGACACGAACTGCGATCCCGACGTCATCGACTATCCGATTCCGGCAAACGACGACGCTATCCGCGCTGTCAAACTCCTGACGGGCCGCATTGCTGACGCTGTCCTCGAAGGCAACCAGGGCGAACAGACTGAAGAAGGCGCAGCTGAAGGCGCTGAAGCAGCCGAAGAAAAAGCAGCTGAATAAGATTCAGCACTGTTCTTTGAGAACTAAATGATTATAATATAAAGGTAAGGAGCTTCGCTTCTTACCTTTATTCAAACTGTATATTCACATTACTTTTAGGAGGAATACTCATGGCTATTACAGCAGCAATGGTAAAAGAATTAAGAACAAAAACCGGTGCAGGCATGATGGACTGCAAAAAGGCACTGACCGAAAGCAACGGCGATATGGAAAAAGCCGTCGACTTGCTTCGTGAACACGGTCTCGCAGCTGCCGCTAAGAAAGCAGACCGCATCGCTGCTGAAGGTTTGGTTTATTCTTACATCCATGGCAACGGCCGCATCGGCGTCCTCGTCGAAGTCAACTGCGAAACGGACTTCGTCGCTCAGACTGACAACTTCAAAGCACTCTGCAAAGACATCGCAATGCAGATCGCTGCTGCAAAACCGGCATACCTCAAACGCGAAGAAGTTCCGGCTGACGTATTGGAACACGAAAAAGAAGTTCTCCGCCAGCAGGCCCTGAACGAAGGCAAACCGGAAAAGATCGTCGAAAAGATGATTACCGGCCGTCTCGAAAAATTCTACAAAGAAAACTGCCTCCTCGATCAGGAATTCATCAAAGATTCTGACAAGACGGTCCAGCAGGTCGTTACGGAAGCCATCGCTAAGATCGGTGAAAAAATCGACATCCGCCGCTATACACGTTATGAATTGGGTGAAGGCCTGGAAAAACGGAACGATGATTTTGTTTCTGAAGTAATGGCACAAGCTAAATAAGACTGCATAAGAGAACACCCAAGCCGTGTTCTCTTATTTTCTAATTGGACTTGTACATTCACAGGGGAGGCACTCTTTATGGAAGCGAAAAAATATAAGCGTATCGTATTGAAACTGAGCGGCGAAGCACTGGCCGGCAAACAGGGCTACGGCATCGATCCGGAAACGGTCGAAACCATTGCCAAACAGATCGTCGAAGTCAATAAGCTCGGCGTCCAGGTCGCCATTGTCGTCGGCGGCGGCAACATCTGGCGCGGCCTTTCGGGGTCTGCCAAGGGCATGGACCGCGTCTCGGCCGACTACATGGGCATGCTGGCAACGGTCATGAACTCCCTGGCCCTCCAGGATGCGATGGAAAAGAACGGCGTCACGACCCGCGTCCAGACGGCCATCAATATGCAGCAGGTCGCTGAACCGTATATCCGCCGCCGTGCCATCCGTCACTTAGAAAAAGGCCGCGTCGTCATCTTCGGTGCCGGCACGGGCAATCCGTACTTCTCGACGGATACGACAGCGGCCCTGCGCGCCGCCGAAATCGAAGCCGATGCCATCCTCATGGCCAAGAACGGCGTCGACGGCGTCTACGACAGCGACCCGAAGATCAACCCTGATGCCAAGATGTTCAAACATCTGACTTATCTCGACGTCATCAACAAAGACCTGAAAGTCATGGATGCGACGGCAACGACGCTCTGCCGCAACAACAACATCCCCATCGTCGTCTTCAATATCGACAAACCTGGGAACATCGTCGCTGCTGCCAGCGGAAAAGATTTGGGTACTGTAGTCGACAAAGAAGACTAAACGCTGTATGATATACTTATAAAAATAAAATAAGGATGTGATTGACATGGAAGTAAAAGAAGTCATTGCCCAGCACGAAGCAAAGATGGACAAGACCATCGAAGCCCTGAAACGGGAACTTTCCTCTATCCGCACGGGTCGTGCCAGCGCGTCCCTCTTAGACCGCATTACCGTTGATTACTACGGCACGCCGACACCGGTCAAACAGGTCGCCAACGTAGCCGTTCCGGAACCGCGCATGATCACCATCGCCCCGTGGGAACCGAAGATGCTCGGTGAAATCGAAAAGGCCATCCTCAAATCGGACCTCGGCCTCAACCCGAACAACGACGGCAAGCTCATCCGCCTGGAAATCCCCCAGCTGACGGAAGAACGCCGCAAAGAACTGAGCAAGAAAGTCAGCAAGATTGCCGAAGACTCGAAAGTCGTCATCCGCAATATCCGCCGCGACGCCAACGAAACCATCAAGAAGATGGAAAAGAAGAAGGAAGTCACGGAAGATGACAGCAAAGAAGGTCAGGACAATATCCAGAAGCTGACCGATAAAAAAATCAAGGTCATTGACGAAATCAAAGCGAAAAAAGAAAAAGAAGTCATGGCCGTATGATGGATATACGGATTTTCATTGGCATGCCGTTACGGTATGCCAAATCTGTATTACAGGAAAAAAATATTCCTTATGTCATAGAGCGGACGGTATCGCGAAGCCGCTTTTTCCACTGTGATCCCGGAGCGACCTACGTCATCCGGGCCCAGGAGAGGGAGGACGGGACCGTTTCTCTCCTCGTCAATGACAGCCTGGAAATGAGCGAGTCCGTCGCTGCCGTACTGCGAAATGGAGACGTACAGAATGATTAACATTTTTGGCAAAAAGAAAGCACCGTCCGGCACCGTGTCCGAAGCGATGCTGGATCCCAACAACATTCCCCGCCATGTCGCCATCATCATGGACGGCAACGGCCGCTGGGCCAGACGCAAAGGCCTGCCGCGCAGCTACGGTCACCGTGCTGGTGCCGATACGCTCAAGCGCATCGTCATCGCTGCCGACGAACTGGGCATCAAGGTCCTCACGGTCTATGCCTTTTCGACGGAAAACTGGAAGCGTCCCGATGAAGAAGTGACGTACATCATGAAGCTCATGAAGAGCTACCTGAGCAAGAATCTCCTGCAGCTCAAAGAGCACAACGTGCGCCTGCATGTCATCGGCGACATGAAGCGCCTTCATCCGGATCTGCAGGAAGCCTTTGCCAAGGCCGAAGCGGAAATGGCAGCCAATACGGGCCTCGTCCTCAATGTCGCCGTCAATTACGGCGGCCGTCTGGAAATCACCCAGGCAGCGCGCCGCCTGGCGGCTGAAGTCCAGGCCGGTGCCCTCAGCCCGGAAGATATCACGGAAGCTACCCTGGCCCGGTATCTCTATACGGAACCGGAGAACGACGTGGATCTGCTCATCCGTCCCGGTGCGGATAAAAGGGTCAGCAATTTCCTCTTATGGCAGATGGCCTATGCAGAATTCTGGTTCACTCAGCTCTGCTGGCCGGATTTTACGAAAGACACACTCGTCGAAGCCATCTTGTCCTTCCAGGGGCGGGAACGGCGCTTCGGCGGCTTAAAATAAGGTAGGGAAGGTACGCAATATGTTGGCAAAACGAATATTGACAGGCATCGTCGGCGGTGCCTTTACGATTTTTGTGATTTACGAAGGGAATTGGCTCTTCTTCATCATGATGGCCCTCTTGTCCCTTGTGGCCTGGTACGAATACGGCAACATGGTACGCAAGGTCAAGGCCGTTCCGGCCGATAAATTCGGTGCCGTCTGGCTCGTCGCCATCTTGGCGGCCTATTGGTTCGGCAGTACGAAGGTCATGCTCGTCCTGGCCTTGGCCCTCCTCTTCTGGCTCATGCTGCGGACCGTCTTTTTCCACAGCAAGATCAAGCCCGCAGACAGTGCCTACAGCCTTTACGGCCTCTTGTACATCGGCTGCGGCTTTTTGGCCATGCTGGCCCTGCGCAGCGGTTCCGCCGCTTCTTTCATGCAGGGCAGCTTCAGCGCCGTCATGTTGGAACCGGCACGCTTTTTCGTCTTTCTCCTCGTCTTTTCGACCTGGGCCAGCGACACCTTCGCCTTTGCCGTCGGCAAGATGATGGGCAAGGTCAAGCTCTGCCCGACCATCAGCCCGGGCAAGACGCGGGAAGGGGCGATCGGCGGTTTCGTCGGGACCCTGGCAGTGGCCCTTATCTTTTCACTGATCTTTAAGTTTGCTGTCCTCCATGCCCTGGCTATCGGCGTCATCGTTGGCATCATGGCACCTTTGGGGGACCTTGTCGAATCGATCCTCAAGCGCACGTGCGGCATCAAGGATTCGGGCAACATCATCCCCGGCCACGGCGGCGTCCTCGACCGCTTCGACAGCCTTCTCTTTGCAGCCCCGGCCGTTTATGTCTACTTGATGCTGGTCATCTAAAGGAGGCGGAGCGATGAAGAAAATCTTGATTCTCGGCAGCACCGGCTCTATCGGTACGCAGGCTGTCGACGTCATCGAAGCCCATGCCGATGTCTTTCAGCTCGTCGGTGCTGCGGCCTATTCCCATTGGCAGGACGTCGCCCGTCAGATTAAAGCACACGCGGTGAAGTGGGCCTGCATGGTCGATAAAGACGCCGCTGCGAAGCTCCAGGCCGCTGTCGGCAGCGATTGTACCGTTTTTTCTGGTCCCCAAGGGCTCCTGGAGCTCATCGATGAATGCGATGCCGATATCGTCCTGACGTCTCTCGTCGGCGCTGCCGGTATTGAGCCGACGTTGCACGCCATTGAAAAAGGACTGGACATCGCCCTGGCCAACAAGGAGACCCTCGTCGCTGCCGGCGAACTGGTCATGAAGGAAGCCGCTGCCAAAGGCGTCCGCATCCTGCCCGTCGACAGCGAACACGGAGCCATCTTCCAGTGCCTTCAGGGACGACGGCCTGAAGAAGTAGAGAAACTCCTGGTCACGGCCTCGGGCGGTCCGCACTTCCGCCGGCCGGCCTCGGAATTTGCTTCCATTACGGTCGAACAGTGCCTCAAGCATCCGACGTGGAATATGGGCGGCAAGATCACCATCGATTCGGCGACGATGTTCAATAAAGGTCTGGAAGTCATCGAAGCGCACTGGCTCTTCCACATGCCTTTCGACAAGATTGAAGTCGTCATCCAGCCCCAGAGTATCATCCATTCGATGATTGAATTCATCGACGGCTCTGTCCTGGCCCAGCTCGGCATGCCGGACATGCGCCTGCCCATCCAGTACGCCTTTACCTATCCCGGACGCCTGCCTGTGCGCGGGGCCCGGCCCATCGACTGGCGTACACTGGGGACGCTGGAATTTTTCCCGCCTGATGACGAGAAATTCCCGTCCATCCGCCTGGCTTATGAAGCCGGCCGCGTCGGCGGCACACTGCCCTGTGTCCTCAACGGCGCCAATGAAGTGGCAGTCTATGCTTTTTTGCGCAAAGAAATTCCTTTTACGCGTATCTTTGATATTGTCCGTACTGTCATGGAACGGCACAGCGTCCTGCCGTGCGACTCGCTGGAACGGATCCGCGAAGCCGACGCCTGGGCCCGGCGCTGTGCCAAGTCCCTGCTCTGAGAAAGGAGTACTTTGTGGGTATTACTATTTTAGCGACGATTTTCGTCTTCAGCCTCATCATTTTCGTCCATGAACTGGGGCATTTCGCGACGGCCAAGTGGGCAGGCATGCAGGTCGACGAATTCGCCATCGGCTTCGGCCCCAAAATCGGGAGCGTACGCCGCGGTGAAACGGAATATTCCCTGCGGGCCGTGCCCCTTGGCGGCTTCAACCGCATTGCCGGCATGAGTGAAGACGAAACGCTGAATGAACGGTCTTTTTTGAGTAAATCCGTCACCAAGCGCCTCATCGTCATCGCCGCCGGCGGTATCATGAATTTCGTCTTGGCCATCGTCCTCCTCTGGGGGCTCTTCTTTGCCGTCGGTACGATCACCGTTTCGCCCGAAGCCGTTGTCGGCTCGACCATCGCCGGTTCGCCGGCAGCCCAGTCAGGCCTTGAAGCGGGGGACCGCATCGTCCGCATCGGCAATACGGATATTTCCCGCTGGAGCGATATTTCCCAGGCCGTCGCACCGTACAGTCACGACGTCGTCACGGTGGAAATCGAACGGGACGGTCAGCGTCAGGGTGTCGAAATGGTGCCCGAAATCGACAGTACCTCGAAGAAGGCCATGCTCGGCGTCATGCCCCTGACCACCAAAGAAAGCCATGGCTTCCTCGAATCAGGAGCCATGGCCGTGCAGCGGACCGGCAAGATCTGCCGCCTCATGCTCGTCGGCCTCTATCAGATGGTGACGGGTGAAGAAAAGGCGGAAGTCGCAGGCCCTATCGGGGTAGCCCAGCTGGCCGGCCAGGTGGCGGCCTCAGGCTTTGCCAATCTGCTCATGTTCACGGCCTTCCTCAGCCTCAACCTGGGCATCCTCAACCTCTTACCCGTACCGCTTCTGGACGGAGGTTATATTATTTTGCTGATTCTCGAAGGAATCACGCGCCGGCGGATGCCGAAACGGGCGTTGTACTATATCCAGGTCACAGGTGCAGTCCTCCTGGGTTCTCTCTTTCTCTTCGCCATGTTCCAGGATATCAGCCGCTTCTAGAAAGGCAGGCTTTCCATGAAACGTAGAAAATCTCTTCCCGTCCGGGCCGGGAACGTCACCATCGGCGGTGACGCGCCCGTCTCGGTCCAAACGATGTCGACGGTCAATCCGGCCCATATCGCCGAAGCCATCGTCGATGCCCGCCGCCTGGCGTCGTACGGTGCTGAAATCCTGCGCTTTGCCGTGCCGGATATGGCGGCTACCAAAGGGCTGGCCGCTGTCGTCAAGGCCGTGGACATCCCGATTGTCGCCGATATCCACTTCGATTACCGCCTGGCCCTGGCGGCTGTCGACAGCGGCGTCCAGGCCCTGCGCATCAATCCGGGCAACATCGGCGCCGATGAAAATGTCGTTAAAGTCGTCGAAAAGGTCCGTCCCAAGGGCATACCCATCCGCATCGGCATCAATACGGGTTCCTTGCCGGCAGACATCCTCGAAGCTTACGGCGGCCATCCGACAGCCGCAGCCATGGTCGAAGGCGCCCTGCGCCATATCCGTATCCTGGAACGGATGGATTACCGTCAGATGGTCATTTCCCTGAAATCGTCCGACGTCCCCCTGATGATCGAAGCCTATGAACAGCTGGCCGACAAAGTGCCCTATGCCCTGCATCTGGGCGTCACTGAAGCCGGTCTGGTCCGGGAGGGGAGCATCAAGTCGGCCGTCGGCATCGGCACGCTGCTGCATGAAGGCATCGGCGATACGATCCGCGTCTCCCTGACGGGGGATCCGGTAGAAGAAATCAAAGCCGGACAGACCATCCTCAGCTCCCTTGATTTGCGCCAGTTCGGGCCGACCCTCGTTTCCTGCCCGACCTGCGGCCGTACGCAGGTCCAGCTCATCGAACTGGCTAAGGAAGTCGAAGCGGCCATTTCCCATTTGACGGTCCCCATCAAGGTCGCCGTCATGGGCTGCGTCGTCAACGGTCCCGGTGAAGCGAAGGAAGCCGACTTCGGCATTGCCGGCGGCAAAGGGAAGGGCATCGTCTTTTCCCACGGCCAGGTCCTGCGCACGGTGCCGGAAGACCAGCTCGTGCCCAGCCTTCTGGAAGAAATCGAAAAATCACTTACAAAGGAGTCTTAACTCATGTTAGCATCGAAATTGTATAGTCCGACGCTGCGGGAAATCCCGGCAGACGCCGAAATCGCCAGCCATCAGTATATGTTGAAAGCCGGTATGATCCGCAAGAACGGCGGCGGCTTGTATTCCTTCCTGCCTCTCGGCCGCCGTGTCGAACTGAAGATCGAAGCCATCATCCGTGAAGAAATGGACGGCATCGGTGCACAGGAAATCATGATGCCCATTATGCAGCCGGCGGAAATCTGGCATGAATCGGGCCGCTGGAATGCGTATGGTCCGGAAATGTTCAAGCTCGAAGACCGTCACGGCAACCACTTCTGCCTCGGCCCGACACATGAAGAACTGATTACGACCCTCGTCCGCAATGAACTTCGTTCGTACAAGCAGATGCCGCTTACGCTCTGGCAGATGCAGAATAAATACCGCGACGAAATCCGGCCTCGCTTCGGCCTCATGCGCAGCCGCGAATTCGTCATGAAGGACGCCTATTCCTTCGATTCCAGCGATGCCGGTGCCGACGAAAGCTACAAGCTGATGTACGACGCCTACTGCCGCATCTTCAAGCGTCTGGGCCTGCGCTTCCGTGCTGTGGAAGCCGACACCGGTTCCATCGGCGGCAATTTCTCCCACGAGTTCATGGTGCTGGCCGATACCGGCGAAGACACCATCGCCGCCTGCACCGAATGCAGCTACGCCGCCAACGTGGAACGCGCCGAAGTGGTCTGGAACGGCACGCCCTGCACCGAGACCTGCGCCCCCTATGAAAAGGTCGCCACGCCTGCGGCCCACACTGTGGAAGAAGTGAGCGCCATGCTCAAGGTGGCTCCTTCGCAGGTGGTCAAGACCATGCTCTTCGTGGTGGACGGCAAGACCGTGGCCGTGCTGGTGCGCGGTGACCGCGAAGTCAACGACATCAAGCTCAAGAACCTGCTCAACGCCACCACCGTGGAGCTGGCTCCGGCCGCCGTGGTGGAAAAGGTCACGGCCGCGCCTCTGGGCTTTGCCGGTCCCGTGGGCCTGGATGTGCCCATCTACGCCGATCTTGAGCTGCAGGGTGCCACCGATTATGTGGTGGGCGCCAATGCCGCTGACGCGCATCTGGTGCACGTGGACCTGCGCCGCGACGTGAAGGTCACGGCCTACGCCGACCTGCGCTGCATCACCCTGAGCGACCCCTGCCCGCGCTGCGGCGGCGCCATCGAGCTGCCCAAGGGCATCGAAGTGGGCCACATCTTCAAGCTGGGCACCAAGTACAGCGACGCCATGCATGCCGTGTATCTGGACGAGAACGGCAAGGAAAACGTCATGATCATGGGCTGCTACGGCATCGGTATCTCCCGCGTGGTGGCCTCCGCCATCGAGCAGAACCACGACGAGCACGGCATCATCTTCCCGCCCACCGTGGCTCCTGTGGAATGCATCCTGCTCAACCTCGACCCCGGCAAGGAAGAAGTCCGCGCCAAGGCCGAAGAGATCTACGCCATGCTGTGCAAGGCCGGTGTGACCGTGCTGCTGGACGACCGCGAAGAGCGCCCCGGCGTCAAGTTCAAGGATGCCGACCTCATCGGTGCGCCCATGCAGCTGGTGCTGGGCGGCAAGGGCCTGTCCCGCGGCGTGCTGGAATGCAAGGACCGCCGTACGGGCGAAAAGGGCGAACTGCCCGTGGACGCCCTGGAGACCGCGCTGCCCCAGTGGATGGAAGGCGTGCGCAAGGCCTGGGCCGAGCGCCGCGCCTAGGACGGCTGACAGCGGAGCCCCTGCATGCCCGCTGCGTGTGAACAAGAGCGCATCCTGTCCGTCACTGAACTGACGGACAGGATTCGTCGTACTCTGGAGGGGACCTTCCCCTTCGTCTGGGTCCGGGGCGAGATAGGCGAACTGTCTTTCCCCGGATCCGGACATATTTATTTTACCCTCAAGGATGCCGGTGCCCAGCTGCAATGCGTCTGGTTCCGGGACCGCCAGATGCGCGGCCGGAACTTCGACCCCCTGACCGGCGAGATCTTTGCCGAGCCCCGGCCGGATCCCGTACGTTTGCTGCGGCAGGGCTCCGAATTGTTCTGTGCCGGGCAGATCAGTGTCTACGGGCCGCGCGGCCGATACCAGCTGATCGTGGAACTGGTGCAGGCCGGGGGGCAGGGCCTGCTGGCCCAGGCCTTCGAGGAGCGCAAACAGGCGCTGGCTGCCCGCGGTTTTTTTGCCGCGGAGCGCAAACGTCCGTTGCCTGCCAGTCCTAGCCGCGTGGCGCTGGTGACGTCACCTGCCGGGGCCGCCATCCATGACTTCATGGAACTGGCCTCCGTGCGGGGCCTGGGGGCC